>Ga0308169_10000380_pt1 | contig 69942 bp, 32 predicted proteins | sample PhyBR1_2_FD_202139 | JGI IMG/M metagenome (GOLD analysis project Ga0308169, IMG submission 202139) | Phyllosphere microbial communities from UC Gill Tract Community Farm, Albany, California, United States - DLSLSB.R1 | ecosystem: Host-associated > Plants > Phyllosphere > Unclassified | place... | reverse complement strand
TGCCGCTGTCCCAGTTCCACACCAGCTTGCCGGTGTGCACGTCGAACGCGCGGATCACACCGCTAGGCTCGTCGATGGAAACGTTATCGGTCACATGACCGCCGATCACCACCAGGTTCCTGGTCACGGCCGGTGGCGAAGTGGAGTAGTAGCCGCCTGGGGCGAAGCTGCCGATGTTGGCGCGCAGGTCGACCTGGCCTTTGTCACCGAAGTCTTCACACATCTTGCCGGTGTCGGCGTTCAGGGCGATCAGACGGGTGTCGGCAGTCGGCACGAAGATACGTTTCGGGCAGGCAGTCGGTGCCGCAGCCGGGCTGGCGCTGCCGGTCGGGCTCTGTTCGGAAGCGTAGGCGGCGTCATCGTGATACGACACGCCACGGCAGGTCATGTGCGCCCAACCCTTGAAGTTCTCGGCGCCCTGGCTGCTGATCTTCGGATCGAAGCGCCAGATTTCCTTGCCGGTGTCCGGGTCCAGCGCGATCACCTGGCTGTGCGGCGTGCACACGTAGAGCATGCCGTTGACTTTCAGCGGGGTGTTTTCTGCGGTGGTTTCCCCCGGATCGTTCGGGCCCGGGATATCGCCGGTGCGATAGGTCCACGCCGGCACCAGTTTGTGGGCGTTTTCCGGGGTGATCTGTGCCAGTGGCGAGTAACGGTCACCAAAGGCCGAACGGCCATAGGAGTTCCAGTCGCCATCGGCTTGGGAGGGGGCGGCGCTGGCCATGCCGGGTACCGCGTCGCGGTCCAGTTGGCCGGTCTTGACCATTTCACCTGGGTTGGTGAACTGGCTGGCCAGGGCGGTTGCGCCCGCCAGCACCACGGCCACGCTCAGTGCGCCAGTGCCCAGCGGCGCGGCTTGGCCTCGCAGCAATGGCCGGCGAAACCACGGCAGCAGCATGACGATGCCCAGAGCGAACAGCAGGGCCAGGCGCGGCACCAGCTGCCACCAGTCCAGGCCCACTTCCCACAGGGCCCACACGGTGCTGGCGAACAACACCAGTGCATACAGGCCCAGCGCAGCGCGGCGGGTAGCCAGCAGCAACACGCCGGTCAGGGCAATGCCGATACCGGCCAGCAGGTAGTACAGCGACCCGCCGAGCATACTCAGCTTGACGCCGCCGGCCAGCAAGGCCAGCCCCATGATCAGCAGCAAGACCCCCAGCAGCTTGGGCTTGAGGCACCATCAGTGCTCATAGTGTGTTTCTCCGTTACGTTGGAATTATGTAACCCCGTGCTTCACTCACTGTAGATGACGATTCGGCTCGGGCTTGGTTCATCGTTATTTTTGGTTTTTCTGTGGATAACTCGGTTATCCACAGGCGGGCAATAAACCCCCAGGCGCTGGTCGATTAAAGACAGCGCTGTCTTTGTGCAGGAAGAGATTCGGCAAATGGGGCGACCGGGAGGTGAAGCGTTTCAGATTGTTGCGAAGGATAATGCGGCGGGGCGTTTTGAGAAAGGGTGAATCGCAAGATGCATCATTTCAGTTTTGGTAACAGTGACAGATAGTCGCTGCAAAAATAGGTGCTGGGTAGGTTCCTTGTAGGAGCGAGCTTGCTGGCGAAAAACACCCAGGCGCCGCGTTTATTCAGGAAGCACGCGTCATGGTTGACGTTTTTCGCGAGCAAGCTCGCTCCTACAGGGGATTTATGGTGTTGGTCAGAAGGTGGTGCGGATGCCGAACTGCACACTGCGCCCCGGCGCCGGTGCGATGTCGCGCAGGATCGAGCTGGCGTAGCGCACGGTCTGGTTGGTCAGGTTTTCACCGTTGACGAACGCCAGCCACTGGCTGCCACCAACGTTGAAGCGATACCCCGCGCTTGCTCCCAGAGTGGTGTAGCCATCGGTGCCGCTCTCGTTATCCGGCACGCGCCCCTGGCCTGCGGCATGTTCCACATCGATACGTGCCTGCCAGCGATCCAGTTCCCACAGCAAGCCGCTGTTCAAACGCAGAGGCGCAATGCGCGGCAAGGCTTCGCCGGTGTCCAGGTTGGTGGCGCGGGTGTAGTCGCCGGACAGTTCCAGCGCGAACTGGCCGTAGGCGCCTTCGCCGAGCTTCCAGTGATCCTGGGCTTCGAAGCCGGCGAAACGCGCACGTACGCCGGAGTAGCCGTACTCGGGAATACCGCCAGCATCCTCTTCACCCTCGTCGTTCAACGTACGGCCAGTGCCGAGCAAACCGATGTAGTTGGAGAAGCGGCTGTAAAACACGCCAAAGCTGCCCTTGTGGGTGCCATTGTCAAAACGCAGGGCCAGGTCGCTGGACACGGCTTTTTCTTTCGACAGGTTGGCGTCGCCCAATTCATAGGTGCCGGTGGCGACGTGGGCACCGTTGGCATACAACTCGTAGAAGGTCGGGGCGCGCTCGGTGTAGCCCAGCGTCGCGGCCACGGACCAAATGGGCGTAAGCGTGTAGACCGCACCCGACGACAGGCTGCCTGCGGTGAAGTCGCTGGATTTATCCGCAGTGGCAAAGCGCGCATTGCCCTTGCCATCCGGGTCGACGTTGGTGTGCTCAAGGCGCGCACCCAGGCTGAGTTTCAAGCGCTCGGTGGCTTGCATCTCTTCCAGGATAAACAGGGCGCCAGCGTTGGTATCGGTCTGCGGTACGAACGCTTCCTCACCCAGGGCCGAAAATTCATTGCGGGTCACCTGGGCGCCGACCACGCCGTCGAACGGGCCGATGGGCTGGTGACGCGCCTCCACTCGGGCTTCATAGCCTTTGTTCTTGAAGGTGGTGCCGGTTTCACCGCCTTCGATTTCGCGGTGCTGATACTCGGTGTAGCCCGCGTCGATCTTCACCGAGGTAAACGGGCCCTGCAGGTTGCGGATTTCGGAGGCAAAGGCGTAATGATCCTGCTTCATGCGGATGCGTACATCCTGCTCGGCGGGGGAGCCGTAATTGCTGTCGTAGTTGCTGTAGGACAGGCCCGCGTAACCATCATCCCAGGTGTAGGAACCACCCACCGCACCGCCGTCCTGACGCCCGTTGCTGTTACCCAGGCGGCCGTTTTTGCCGGGGCCGTTTTCGCTCTCCGGCGCGTGGCGGCTGCGCGCATAACCGGGGATTTTCAGGTCGTTGAACTCCCGCGCATTGGCGTCCAGGTGCAAGGCGAATGTGCCGTTGCCGGCCTCCAGCTTGCCCGCGCTGCTGCGGGTGGTGTCGGCGCCGCCGTAGCGCAGTTCACCCGCACCGTGGATGCCTTCGATGGCCTCGGTGGGGATGCGGTTGTCGAAGGTGTTGACCACGCCACCGATGGCACTGCCGCCGTACAACAATGCTGCGGGGCCGCGCACGATTTCGATACGGTCGACATTGATCGGGTCCAGCGGCACCGCGTGGTCATAGGACAGCGACGACGCATCCAGCGCCCCCACGCCGTTGCGCAGGATGCGAATCCGGTCGCCATCCTGGCCGCGAATGATCGGGCGGCTGGCGCCTGGGCCGAAATACGAAGATGACACCCCGGGCTGCTTGTTCAGGGTTTCGCCGAGGCTGCCTTTTTGTTGCAGGGTCAGCTCATCACCTTCCAGCACAGTGGTGGGCGAGGCCAGCTGTTTACTACCCAGCGGGTTGCCAGTGACGACTTGGGGTGGCAGTTCCAGGGCGTAGGCTTGTGAGCTGATCAGCAAGGCAGCGGCGAGAGGGGACAGGCGCCACAGAGAAGGCAGGGACATCGGATATTCCTAGGCAAAACGTCTGATAGATTAAGTTACAATATAACATCTCTTTTTTCGTCGGGAAGGGGAACTTTTCCTGGCGGGCTATATTCCATGCGATGCTTCCACCTGCACGCCTCGTCGGCTAAGGTGCGCGGCTGTGTTTCCTCTTTTTGCAAAAGGCCCGGCATGACCGCGACAAGCAACGACCCGCTCCACGGCGTGACCCTGCAACACGTGCTCACTACCCTGGTAGAGCATTACGAATGGAGCGGCTTGGCCGAACGTATTGATATCCGCTGCTTCAAGAGCGACCCGAGCATCAAGTCGAGCCTGACCTTCCTGCGCAAGACGCCTTGGGCGCGGGAAAAAGTCGAAGGGTTGTACGTCAAGCTGATGCGCACCAAACGCCCGCTGGACTGAACCCATGAAGCGTTTTGTCGCGACGGCGGCGCTTGCCGGCTGGGTGGGGCTGGCGATCCAGCAATACCTGATCCTTTATTCACGCTGGTCCATTGAAGCCAGCCTGCTGGGTGGGCTGGTGAGTTTTTTCAGTTTCTTCACCGTGTTGACCAACACCCTGGTGGTGGTGGTGTTGAGCTACGCCTGGGTCAACCGGGAGTCAGCCGGCAAACGGTTTTTCCTGGCACCTCACATCAGCAGTGGAGTCGCCGTGAGCATTGTGGTGGTGAGCCTGGCCTACAACCTGCTGCTGCGGCATTTGTGGAGCCCTGAAGGCTTTCAATTTATCGCCGATGAATTGCTGCACGACGTGATGCCGTTGCTGTTTCTGATTTATTGGTGGCGCTGTGTGCCCAAGGGGTATTTGCGCCTCAAGCACATCGGCGCCTGGGTGATTTACCCATTGATGTACTTCGCATATGTGCTGATGCGTGGGCATTTACTTGGGCAATATCAGTACCCATTCATCGATGTGGACCGCCTCGGTTATCCACAAGTGTTTGTGAATGCCGGGGGGATTCTGGCGGGGTTCGTGGCGATAGCGTTGGTGATGGTGGGGCTGGATAAATTCATCAAGCCCCGGTCCTGACTCACTCTTGCGAGCTGCCGTCGGCGCGCCAGTAACCCACGACCTTGAGGTATTCTTCATTGACTTTGTGGGTGTCCAGCAGCACCCGCCGTACTTGGCGCGACAACCTGGTTTCGGTCGCCACGAAGCTGTACAGCGTGCCGCCGGGCAGCTTCAGGTTTTTCACCACTTCAAGCAGGTCATCGTGGCCACGCAGCACCCAGATCACCTCCACATCGGCCGCACTTTGCAGCGTCTGTTGTTCCGCCGCATCGGCAATTTCAATCACCGCAAGCACCTTGCGCCCAGCGGGCAACTCCTCCAGACGCCGCGCAATGGCGGGCAGGGCGGTTTCATCGCCGATCAGCAGGTAGCTGTCGAAAATGTCCGGCACGATCATCGAGCCCCGTGGCCCACCGATATACAGGTGCTGCCCGACCTGCGCCTGCTCGGCCCAGGTGGACGCAGGGCCATCGCCATGCAGCACGAAGTCGATATCCAGCTCGCCGATTTCCAGGTCGTAGCGCCGTGGCGTGTAGTCGCGCATGGCCGGTTGCGGGCCGTCGCCCTTGATGGCGAACGTCGGGCTTTCAAGCGCTGCTTGCTCGGCGGCGTTCTGCGGGAACAGCAGCTTGATGTGATCGTCGCTGCCCAGGCTGATAAAGCCCTCCAGTTCAGGCCCGCCCAGTGTGATGCGACGCATGCGCGGGGTGATGTCCACCACCCGCAGAACTTCCAGGCGGCGGCGTTTGATTTCGTGGGTCACGCGATGAATGGCTTGTGTGTTCATTGGTCTGTCCCGTCGGCAATGGCTTGAGCGGTGCGATTGAGCAGCGCCGCGACACGAATGATTTCTTCCGGGCTCCAGTGCCCGTTGTGCGAATGCAAGGCGTGGCGCAGGTTGTGCACCGCCTCATGGATCTGGGGTGGGCGGTCGTGGCCACGCAGCGAGCGCTTGCTGACATCCAGGCGCATGCGCACACCCTCCAGGGCAACGGCTTGTTCGCTTAAGAAGAGACGACCGGCGTCGGTGATTGTGTAGCGTTTTTTTCCGCCATCGGCGTCGCCGCTGATCAGCTCGCTCTCTTCAAGAAAGGTCAGGGTGGGGTAGATCACGCCGGGACTGGGGCTGTAGGCGCCGTCGAACAGGCTCTCGATGCGGCGGATCAGGTCGTAGCCATGGCAAGGTTGCTCGGCGATCAATGACAACAGCAGCAGCTTCAGGTCGCCGGGGGCGAATACCCGTGGGCCGCGGCCGCCGCGTTTTTCAAATTCGCCGCGATGCTCGTGTTTCATGCACAAGTCCTCTGTACAGGTTTAGATATAACTTAAGATATATCTTTGCGCGAAGGATAGTCCTTGGCGACCAACGGTCAACGGGGTAGGCACGGGTTTCGGTCATAAGTGAAACAAGTCCGACTGGACCTTTTTTATTTATAGAGCTATAACTTTAATTAGAGTTATAGCTCGAATTCTTCTCTGGTCCGGTATTGCGCAGGCGCTTTTTACTTCGTGTGGTCTGCCTCTTACAGTAACTTCCTTATCGTGTTTTTAAGTGTGTAGCCTGTTTCCTACGGATATTTTTAAAGTTTTGGCAAAATGCCATCTTTTTCGCTCAACCCTTGTTTACAAGGGCTACGCTCATTTTAGAATGCGCCTGCATACCTGCCTCTAGTTTCGATTGATCATTGTTTGGCATTGCTTGTTCCAACTAATCGGCAATGTAATTCGTTGTTGGGGATGTCCTTGGCAATGAACCAATCAATGTTGTCAACTACAGGTATTGACCATGTTCAAGAAGTTTGCTGTTGCTGTTCCCCTGGCTGTTCTGGCGCTGTCTTCCTCGGTAACCGCTATCGCTGCCGGTGAAGCCAGCCACACCGTCAACCTCAAGGCAAACATCCCGACCACCGTGTTCCACGCCCAACCGCGTGACCCGAACTGGGGCCGTGACGAGACCATGACCTACAACCTGGTCAGCGGTGAATTGGCGCCTCTGAGCGCCATCTACGACATCAAGAACACCAACGGTTCGGTTGCCGCCTACATCGAAGGTGGCCCGGCGGTGCTGTTCAACGGTGATGCCGCGCAGAACATCCCGGTTACCACCACCCTCAACGGGGTGACCCTCACCGGCACGCCACAGGAAGTGGTCAACGAAGCCGATTCCACCCCAGGCGTGGGTGCGGAAATGCGCATCGCTGCCGCCAAGCCTACGGCGAGTCAGCGTGGTTCCTACACCACCACCATTCCGGTGGTGTTCGACGCCGTACTGCCAGCCCTGTGATGCCAATGAGTGCCTGTTAATCACGGGCATTCACTTGCAGGTCGGCTGATTCCCTTCTCTGTCCGCCGACCTGATTTTTTTATCTTTTGGCATTCAGGGTATCCGTTCATGTTTCCGATGACGCCTATCGCGGCTGCGCTTGCGCTGTTGATGTGTACGAGTGCGCTGGCTGCACCTGCTGCCTCCGGCGCTGCAACCCCTGGCAGCTTGATTACCCAGGCCCAAGGCCTGCCCGCAGGTTTCAGTGATCACTTTTTCGACGTGCCGTTGGCGGTGCGGGTGGACCTTGACCAGCAACCGCTGGGCGAGGCTCTGATTGTGCTGTCACGGGATGATCGCGTGACCTTGCTCGAATTCACCGACACCGGCGACAGCAAAGTCCCGGCTGCTACCCGTGATACCTGGCAAGCCCTGTTGGAAAAAGGCGTGGCCCTGGGCGCCTGCACCCAGGCCTGCCCGGAAAAAATGATCTCGGCGTTCTACAACCTGGAAAGCTCGCAGTTGTCGATCCTCACCCAGGACGTCGAACGCAGTGACGACATTCCGCGTTTCTATGACCAGCCCGAAGGCGGCAGCCTGGGGCTGATCATTAACAACCAGCTCAACCTCAACGGCAGCCAGGAAGACAGCCTGGGCGGCCGCTACGGCTTGCAAGCCAGCTCCAGCCTTGGCAACTGGAGCCAGGTGCTCAACCTGCAACTGGCGCGGCAGAGTGGCGATGAAGAACAAGTGCGCCATGCGATCCACGAGCTGTATACCCAGCGTGAGTTGGAAGGGCAGTTTTTCCGCCTTGGCCATTTCACCCCCAATTCCGATGGTCTGACCCGTCAATTGCGCAGCTTCGGCGCCAGCCCCGATACGGCGCTGGGCCTGATGTATGGCAGTTCCGACAGCCTGGCCATCAACAATTCCAAGCCCAGCGTGTACCCGATCTACGTCACCGCCAACCGCCAGGCAGCGGTGGAGATCTACCGCAACGGCTTGTTGATCAACACTCAGGCGGTAGCGGCCGGCCTGCAAACCCTGGATACCCGGCCACTGCCCGGCGGCATTTATGAAGTGGAAGTGCGCCTGGTGGAAGACGGCCTGACCACCAGCACTACCCAGGAGTTGGTCTACAAGCCCAGCAACTGGCGCAACGCCGAAGACCGCTGGCGCTACAACCTGTTCGCCGGGCGCGAGACCAAACTCTTCAGCAACTGGGATGAGCAGGCCTCGGGCGCGATGACGGCCGGTGCGTCGCTCAACTATCTGATACACCCGCGCGTGATCCTTGGACTGTCGGCCCGCCAGGTGCGCGAGCAACTCCAGTACGGCGGGTCGATGGACTGGACGGTGGCCAATAACACCAGCGTCTATGCCAACCTGTACCAGACCCAGGAACATGGCACCGGCATGGACCTGCAAGGGCTCTACACCCTGGGCTCAACCAACCTGGTGTTCAGCCATAACCGCAGTTGGCTGGACACTCGTGACACCTACGAAACACTGCCGGACGGTACGCGTCTGCGCCGCAATACCTTCGTGGGCGAGGCCAGCAACACCGCGTTGTCGGTCAACCACCGGCTCGACGCGAAAAACACCCTGAACATGCGCCTGTCCCACAGTGAGGGCAATATCGAGGGCGCGGGGCTTGACCTGGGCTGGAGCCGCCACGACAACCTGTTCGGCAGCGATGCCAACTGGCGTTTTTCGGTGTTCGACCGACCCGGCAGCGCCGGTACCAACGACGCGCGCAACCGGGGTGTGGATGTGAGCGTGAGTGTCAATCTGGGCAGTGAAGGCCGGCAGATTTCCGGCAGCATCGGCACACGGACTGCCCGTGATGGCGGGCGCGATAATAACGCCTCGGTGACCTTGCGCCAGGACCTCTCCGATCACTTCCTGCAAAGCGTTTCGGCGACGGCGATCACCGACACCTATGGCGTCGGCCTGTCGAGCATGGCCAGCTTCAACACGGACGCGCTCAGCGGTGACGGTTTTGTACAGCGCAGTTCCTTCAACGGCGACCTCAGCGGTGGCCTGAACCTCAACAGCACCTTCGTTGCCGGTGCCGGCAAGATGCTGCTGAGTAGCCAATACCAAGGCAACGGCGCCGGCATGATCATCGACGTGGAAACCGACCTCGACGAAATCGCCCTGCGCGCCGACGACCTCGGCGGTGGTGGCGCGATCTTGCGGCCGGGGCGCAACTACGTACCGGTCTCGGCCTACAAGAGCAGCAGCGTGAGCTTCGACTTTGAAGGTAATCACCCGCCGGCCGCCAATATCCAGCCGCCCCGCACCAGCTATCACCTGAACAAGGGCGGCGTGGACTACCGGAAAATCACCGTGATGAAAACCGTCACCGTGCTCGGCCGGTTGTTGGATGAACGCGGTGCTCCGCTCAAGGGCCATCACGTGATCAACCACGCCAGCCGTGGAGTCAGCGAAGTGGACGGGTTCTTCTCGATGGAAATGAGTTCCAGCGCGCCAACCCTGCAGGTGCGCTACCAGAACCAGTTGCTCTGTCAGTTCCGCTTGGACCCAAGCAATGCGCCGAACGAAAACGACGTGTTGATGATCGGCGATTTGCGCTGCACCAAGGACACGCTCGCAGAAGCGACCCACAACGCCGAAACCGCTGGTTAACGGCGGTTCGGATAAAAGAACCGGGATTTTTATGAGTGTTAATACAGCAATCAAACAGTTCGCAGGACCTTGCGTGTTGGCGGTGGCCCTGGGGGCGTTCAGCCAGCCGGCGCTGGCCATCGTGGAGGAGATTACCGCAGTCTTTCGCCCTGACCCCTCTAACCCCATGAGCAACAAGTTCATCAACACGACGCCGCAAAGTGGGTTATGCCCTTGGCACGTTCCGGCCAAATGTGAGGCGGTCAATACCTTCAGTATTCGTAATAGCTCGTTCAGGGCCTATTCGACTGGACCCATACCGGCCTATCCCGACGACCCACGCAAGAGCGCCTACTTCAAGGTGCCTTCAGCATTCCGTGATCTGCAAGTGACGCACAGAGGCACCGGCAGAGTGGAAACGGTACAGATGCGCATGGCTGGAATTGGAGGGCGGTGGAATGCGCCGGTATCTTCTTGGGCGACTACGGATGCAAGCTGGAACCGCTACTGGTACGGGGCGCCCTCGCCGTGTATGCCGATCAATTACATTGCGGCAGGGACCAACTTCGCGCTGTTTTTCTGGATCGTGCCTGAAAACGCCGGGGCTTGCAGTGTGACCAACGGTTACGAAATCGCGCGTATGAGCTACTCCACGCTTGAGTATGGCTATGAACTCAAGACCCCCAACCCGCTGGGGATGGACGCCGGTGTGTATGAGGGGAGCATCACTTACAGTATGGGGCCGGGCGGTGACGTCGATTTCGGCGATGCGATGATCCCGGATGACAACGTACTCACCTTCAACTTTACCTTGTCGGTCGAGCACAACCTCAAGGTTGACCTGCCGCCAGGCGGCAACCGCATCGAATTGCTACCCGAAGGTGGCTGGCAAGCCTGGCTCAACCGTGGGCGCCAGCCAGCGCGGTTATTCCGTGACCAGACCTTCGTCATTTCCGCCAGTGGGCGTTTCAAGATGCAACTCGAATGCGGCCTTGCGGTGGGCAACACCTGTGGCTTGCGCAATGACGCGGGGGACCAGGTGCCGTTGCAGGTGGCTGTCAGCCTGCCATTTGGCATGCAGGACCAGGCCGGGCAAGCCGTCAACAAGCTGCCCCTGCGCCTGGATGGCGTGGGCACCGAGCTGTTCCAGCCGGTGTTTTATGTGAACAACCGCTCCGGAAAACTGCACTTTGAAGTCGAAAACGACGACGTCAAAGGGATGCTCGAACATCCGGGCAGCACCTATTCGGGCGTGGTCACGGTGATCTGGGATTCAGAAGTCTGAGCGGGTATTGGCCGCATCTCAGCCCCTGGCTGGGCTCATTCAATAAGGCGTAATCAAACATGAAACATGCAGTGTTATCGGTGGGACTGTTCCTGATGTCGCTGAGCGCTTATGCGGGACCTGCGATCAACGTTGGGGTGGTCTATGACTATCTGGAGGGCGATCGCAGTTCCTACCTCAAGCGGGTCTACAACGGCGGCACCAGTACCGCGTTTATCAAGGTCAATGTGCTGGAGATCGTCTACAACGCCGACGGCACGTCCCGGGAAGTGCCCGTCGCGTCGATGACCGACGCCAAAGGCAGCACCACCAATCGCGACGGCCTGATGGCCAGCCCGGCGCGTCTGATCGTACCGGCCGGCGGGCGTCAGGGCACGCGTTTGCTGTACATGGGCCAGCGAGACAAGGAGCGCTATTTCCGCGTGCGCTTCATTCCGGTGGTGCCGGAAAAGGAAGATGACTTTGCTGTCACCGATGCCGAGCGCGCCGAATACAAGAACGCCCTGGCAGCCGGGGTCAACGTCATGGCCGGGTATGGCACGGTGTTCTTCGTGCGTCCGCAAGACACCCGTTTTGATACCCGGATCAGCGAGACCGCCAGCCAGTACAGCTTGCGTAATGCCGGCAACAGCGTGGTGGTGCTTGATGAGTTCCGCGATTGTTCGGTGGCGAAAAAGACCGACTGTGAGGCCACCACCAAGCACCACATCCTGCCCGGTCGCCAGTTGGTGCTCGAGAAAAAGCCGGAGCGCCAGTTCAACTTCCAGATGATCGAGGGCCGCAACAAAAAACCGATGTCGGTCAACAGTAACGGGTGATGACTATGTTCAAGCAACTGACGGTGCTGGCGGTACTGATGGCGCCCGTGCTGATGGGCGAGCGGGCGCTGGCGTTCCAGGAGCGCCACACGTTCGATGTGTCGGTGACCATCCCGATCCATGAGGCTTATGTGCTGCCCTCCGAGCCCGACTGGATGGGGCATGACCAGGTGCTGGCCTGGGACCTGGCGACTGCCCGGTTGGGCCGCCTGCGCAAGAACTTCGACGTGAAAAACATCAATGGCGGGGTGACCGCGCGCCTTGGCGATACGCCTTACCTGTTGAGTGGCCGCAACCGTATCGAACTGCAGGTGTTGTTCAACCGGGTGCCGCTGACGCTGGATTCGACCCAGGTCCTCAGCGCCGACGAGGCACGTACCGGCCGCCGCGCCGAGCTGGAAATTGCCGCCATCGAACCGGCGGACGGTTACAAGGGCGGCGAGTATTACGGCACGGTGCAGCTGGTGTTTGATTTTCCGGCGCCTTGATCAAGTCCGTTTCTTGCGGGGGCCCGCGCGGTTCAACGCTTCGCGGGTCAGATCTCGCAGCCACTGGTTGTGACGGTAGCCCAGCTCGTTGAGAGTCGTATCGTACAGTGTCGAGCTCATGGGGTTACCGGATAACACGCTGTTTTCGTCCAACTCCAGCACCCATGCCAAGCTGCGCAGCTTTTCCCGCTGGGGTTTCAGATCGGTCTCAGGCAGGTCTTGCGAGTCTGCGTATTGCTGTTGCAGCGCTTGCAGTTCGTCGAGCTGAGCATATTTCAGGTCGAAGGCGGTGTCATTGTTCCATTTGGCGGTGGGGTAGTGCTGCTCGAGGTAACGCTCCCAGCCAGTGTCCAGCAGCATCTGATTCACCAGCCCGTCACCTTCTTCAAGCCTGGCGACTGCGCTGGCAACTTTTTCGATCTGCTCGGGTGTGACATCAGCCAGGGTACGGTAGGTCATATGGGTAGATAGCCAAGGTAGCTCCAGGCGGTCTGCCAATGTACTGCGATAGGCCAGGTGAATGCCGGCCTCATCGACCTCTCCATGCTCGCCGTTGACGACCTGCGACCACAGTCGTTGTCCCAGCCCGCCCTGTTCTTTGGGTTTGAGCCGGTGGGCGATATCTTCGCCAATGGCTTTGCCCATATAAGTATCGCGCGCGGCTCCGCGGGCCAATACCACCAGCCTGGCCTCAAGCTCCGCCGGTGATGTGCTGGTCCGATAGGCTTCGCTGGCGAGTACTTCGATGCCCAGTTTCTGAAAGATCAGCGCGCCCGCATCGGGGCACAATCCAGGGTAGCGGGTATCCTTGAACACGCGTTCGCGCAATTCACTGTCGGCTTCCACTGCTCTGAGCAGTCGCCAGACTCTTTGGCTCAGTTCAGGGCGATTGCTCTGGTAGGCCAAGCGGTCCGCCTCGGCTTGAAATGCATCCGGCTCCTCAAGGGACTTGATCACTTCAAACAGGCCCTGGGAGCCTGGCTCTTTTTCAATCTCATCCCAGAGTTGCCGGTGACGTTCAACCTCTTCAGGCTTGATGTAGGTGAGCCAGGGCGTGCTCTCGCCTTTGGGGGCGTAGAAGCGCAGCGGGTCCAACCCCACGGACTCGCGGTATTCGGCGAGCAAGTCTTGAAAGTCCGAGGTGAGCTTGCCTTGGTCCAGGCGTGTACGAGCGATGATGTCGGCATCATCCGAGCCTGGCGCCACATGGGGTAACTGGGTGATCGGGTTCTCGCTCAGGTCCAATTGGAACCCCCGTGGCCGGGATTGGCCCACCAGCCCGGCAGGCCAATCCTTGATTTGTGTGTCGCGCAGGTTCAGCAAGGTCAAGTTTGGCATCTGGCTGATATCCGGCGGTTGCCCCAATGGGTTGCCAGCCATCTCAAGTTGTTTGAGGCGCTTGAGGCGTTTGAGCGTGGCAATGGCCGAGTCATCCAGCACCAGAGCATTTTTTTCCAAGTGCAATCGCCGCAGGCGTTTGAGGTTGCCGAGAGTCTCGGGTAACTGGGTGATGCGGTTATGGCTCAGGTCGAGATCGCGCAGATGAGGGAAGTTGTTCAGGAAGGCGGTGTGACTGTCTGCAAAATCGCAACCGCGCAGGTCCACGTCGCTGATGTGGTTCAGCGGCACGCTAAGGGTAGGTAGCTCATCGGGCATGTTGGTGTTGAATAAATCGAGGGCGATGCCACCTCGGTGTTCGAAACTCTCGTCCAGGTGAACCGTCAGGCCATTGCTCCAGCCGTCGTAGAGGCGTATTGCGACTTCGGATCGACGTTTGCGTACTTCCGGCTCCAACAGTGTCGATTCCCTGTGGATCGGGCCCTTGATGTAGGCATTGAGCTGCTGGAATAGCTGCTGTTTTTGCGACTCCATCTGCGCCAGTGTCTGCTCGCCTTCGAGCGTCCCCAGCGTGCTGGATAAGCGTCGGACGCCATCTTTGCTCATGTTGGGGAGGAGCAATTTGATGCGTTCGGCAATCGTTTTTGGCCGCGTGTTATCGCTGTCGGTTCGGCTCATCTTGCAGCATACGCCGCCGCCCAGCAGCACTTCGGTTTCGGTGGCGGGTTGCATCCGCACGGGCGGTTCGGCCAATGCCAGGCGTCGCTCGGCCGGTGCCTGATTGTGCTCGATCACCCACTGCCTGAACCGCTCACCTTCGCCGACGGCATAGGGTGGGGTGCGTTCCGGAACCTGCGCCAGGGTCCAGAGCACAGACTCGTACAGATCGGCGGTGTGATTCAGCGACTTGGACTCACCATCGAATACTTCATAACTACCTTGAGCGTTACGCACCAGGGTACGCGTCTGGGGCGCATCGGCTTCCCCGACGCTGCAGCGCAGGGGGCCGGTGGGGCTGTTGTCACGTATATCGATTTTCAGGCCGCTGAATGAGTCGCTGTGCAAACGCAGGGTGTTGAGCACCAACCGTTCGCTTTGTGCCGATGATTGCCGGGGAGGGTAAAGCCCTTCGACGGCACGACTGGCCTGGTTGTCGAAGTCCAGTTCTCGAGCCAGGCTTTTAAGGCGCAGGGGCAGGCCCTGTTCGTCGGTCATTGCCTTTAATTCTTCGGGCCAGGCCTGTTTGAGCAAGGCATTGGCGCTGCTCAGCGGCAGCTCGGGAAAGGTCTGGCGCAGCAGGGCTATGTGCGGATCGCTGCTGGCTTGGTCCAATTGATAGTGACTGTTGGCGATGTGGCCGCCAAAGCCATCCACGTAACTGGCTAATTGATTGCGCAGCGCTTGGGCTCGTTGTGCCGGGGGTAAGGTTTCGCCCAGCAACGTATTGACCTGCTGTTCTTCGAGAAAGCCCAACACGCGCTCCGGCAGTTTGGCCGCCATCACGTCGGCCAGGCTGATGGTCAGGGTATCGGCCCGCAGGGCGGTGGCATTGCCGTACTTGCGCGACGCGCCGCTCAGGTCGCTGTTGTGAAACACCTCCAGGGCTTTGTTTGGCGGCCAGCCGGGGAGTTCTGTGACGGCCTGTTCGAACCAGTAGGAGTACGGCTCGAGTGCCTGACCTGTGCGTATCTTACGGGCCGATTCTTCGGCAAACCGGCCGGCGCGAAAGCGTTCGAGGGTATCTACCAGCAGCGGCGGGGACGGTTGATTGCGCACGTACATATAGCGTAGATGGTCGGGATCGCTGCCACTGATGATACGGATCTGTTCGAGCTGCTCGGTCGTGAGCGCCTGGGTGGCGGGGCTGATACGGCGCATCAGCGTGTCATCGTCCCAACTGCGTGGTTGTTCGCCTTCATGCACCCAGGCCCCGTTGCCATTGAACCGTACTTTCGGTCGATAGGCTTGCGGCCGATTGGGATGCTCGATGCGGTGGTAGGGCAGTTGCGGGTCAGGCGTGACCTGATAGTGTTTGTCAGCATGAGCCAGCCAGGGTTTTTGCGCATGTTGATATAAGCCTTGCGCATCAGGGTTGATGCCTTTGGGCAGGCTGATGCTTTGTTTGTAAGGAGAAAGATCCGGGTTCCACAAGCGTTTTTCGCCGCTGGCAAGCTCCACCGGGTGCAGGCCTTCAACGAACGGTGACAGCTTGAGGGTGAGCGTCTGGCCGATAGTGCCGGCCCCTACCCAAACCCCCAACTGCACCACCGCCTCCATTACCTCCATGACATGACCGATGGCTTCCAGCCCTTTGCCCTGCGCCCAGTCAACGATACCTTCGAACACATCGTTTGCCACCTGGTAGGCGGTGTAGGCGAGCATCAACTCGCCCAGGAACGGCACGAACGGGGTGACCACCAGTAACGCGGCATTAAAAATGTCCGACAGGATCTTGCTCAGGTTGTCCCACCAGGCCCAGCGTGCCATCCGGTCTGCATAGGCGGTGGTGATGGCAATTTCCCGGGTATCGTTGACGATCTTGTTGAGTCTGACCCGGTACAGGTAATGCCACAGCGTATCGGGTTCTGAGTGGCCTGAGGGCGGGCGGTTCTGGTAATCGTCAAAGATGTTTTGCACGCTGAAGTGCAATTGCGGCGTGTCGACCGCAAGGGTTTGCCAGCTGGGGCCGCTGTCGGTGCGTGCCTTTTGATGCCACTGCACTTTGTATAGGCGGCTTTGCAGTTCAGCGAAAAAATGCCCGCGTTGTTTGTGGTCGATAAATTGACTGAAGAATTGCCGGTAGGTGGCCTTGGTCTGCGGTTGGCCCGTCGCATCGGGGGGCGAAGGGCTGTCGCGCAGTTGGCGCGTCAGCTCGTTCATGAACGCGACCGGCGAGGCGTATTCCTTCAAAGGATGCTCCGGGTCCTCGGGGATATAGGCAATCAAACGTTCGATGTGTTTGTCGCGGCCTTGTGGCGCGGCAATCACCAGGACACCGCTCAAGCGGGCATCCAGCAGGCTCAGGTTGTAGTACTCCACCGGTATGCCATCCAGGGATGGAGTGGGCTTGCCCTCGACGATATCAAAGAGCAAACGCCTTGCATCGGCTTTGATGTGTTGCTGTGAAAAGGCGATGCAGGCGGCATATTTAAGCGAGGCCTTGTCGCAGGCAATCACCTTGAGCCGTAAGGTATGGGCCTGAACCTGATTGCTGAAACCCAGGGTGCTTAATAGTCGTGTCTGGTATTGCCGACCGATATCGAGCGTGCGGCACAGGTTTTTGAAATCCACTGCCGTCAGGGGTTGACCACTGGTGTTGGAGGTCAGCGCCAGGATTTTCTGCTGGCCGCGAGCGTCGGCGCTGGACAAAAAAGCATAGTCGGCAAACTGCTCACTGGCGCTAAAGTTATGCAGTGCGGCATCCAGCAACGACACGGTTCGGCTGGTTACCCCTTTATGTACGCCAATGACCCACCAGCTGTTCTTGGCGGGGGCATAAAGACGAATAAAGGTGTTTCTCACATCAATGTTGCCGTATTCCCGTAAGGCTTTTTTGAGCAGGCGCTCGGCGAATGAATACACGTCCTTCATGTATTTGAGTTGTTCATCCAAAGCGTTCCTGGCTGCCCAATATTCGCCCATTGCTTCTCTCTGGACAGGGTCAGCAGGCGCGTCGAGAGCCTTGAGGCGGGTATAGACATAAGGGCTGGCGGCCCGCACTGCGCGAACGCGGGTCAGCGTGGCAGTGCTGAGCCAATCCGGTATTGCGCGCCGGATAAAGTCAAAGTGAATACCCTGTGTGGCGTGGCTGGCAGCGTGGAGGTAGGGGCGTTCGAGTAGCATGGTAGTGGTGCCTTTGAATGAATAGTCGGATGATCAACCCGATCTACACTAATCACCCCCTCGAAAAGGGCAGGCCTACATAACCACTACATCGCCCTTGCCGCTGCCGCACGGTCAGTGGTGGGTGGTGGGTGGTGCGTGGAACCACTACCGGGTTGCGATGGAAGACCGATATGCCCCTCAATGGTCAATAAAGCCCCGCCCCGGGAACGGGCAGGGCTAAAACCGATCACGGGGTTATGAAGCGGCGGTCAAACCCACGTCCTTTATGAGGGCATCAATCAAATCATCCAGCGTTGGATAACGTTTATTTTGCAATTGCGGCCAACGATCAATATAGAACTGCCCCTCGGCATTTTTTTCAACGACGGTGGAATATATATTCATATCACCGGAGCGGTGGATGACAGTGGCTTGAGGCGGCGAAGCTCGTTGCTCAACCACGAATTGACCTGCCGATACCAGCCGCGTTCGGGGCGAAGCCGTAGGGGTGACAAATGACAAATGGACTTCTCGCTTGAGTGCCTCGATCAAATGTTCGACCGTCCGGAAGCGCCTGTTGTCCAGGTTCCAACGTTTGATAAAGAACTGATTACTGGCGTCCTGTTCAATAAGCGTGCGAACGACTTCTCCGCTGTTGGAATGGTGGACCAACCAGGTATCCAGAATAGTAGGTCGCTCGATCAGGGCGTCGCCGATGGTTCTCAGCCGTGCGCTCGGCAGGGTCGTAGCGGAAACGAGGGTCATATACGCGTCGTCTTTAAGTGCCTGGCTCACCTGTTCCAACGTTGTGAAACGTTTATCTTTCAATAGAGGAAAGTCTTCAACAAAGAACTTCCCCAGGTCGTCAATTTTAATAGGGGCGCTCGCCTGCCCTCCGAGAATGGTACGGAAGACCACATTGGCTTCGGTGCTTGAGGGCTGCTCGATCAGGAAATCGTCGACATTTCTCAGCCATGCGCGATCCGGTGCAGTTTTAGGCGACGGCACGCGCTTACCGGCAATACCAGCGTGCAATTTGAAGTCACTGCGCATGGCTTTTGTCCCGGGAGAGCCAATCTGCCCCTCGGTGAATTCCCATCCTCCCCTCTGCAGCGGTAATGCCTGGGTGGGGGGAACATCGCGTATCCTCAAGCTGACCCCATCCTGCAATTGCGCAATGCCCGGGACACCCAGGTACGTATCGCAGTGGGTGTCCCCCATGAGCGCTACCCATTTATGCGGGCCCTGTGCCAACTGGTCGGCCTTGATCACCTCATTGGCGAAATAGTTGAAAAGGTTCGTGCGGGGGTTGTTCGTGTTCATGCCTTTAACGTAATAGCTGGCCGTACAATCGAGCGCACGCACACGAATGCCCGCCTTGTTCGCGGCTTTGACCACATTGGTGTAGGTGTCGGGCCCGGTATAACTGTGCATATGGCCGGCATCTTGCGCTCTCAGATAGCGTTTCAGGTTCTTCGGCATTTTGCTCGTGCGGTAGAAAAGCTCCAGTTCCGCCTGATGCAGATCGGTGAACAGGTGCTCCAGGTACAAGGTCTCGACGCCCTCCTTCTTCAACAGCTTCATGTATTTGATCAGGAACTGTTTGCTGTAGGTATCAAGATGGGATTCGCCGATAACCAGTCCCCGTATCTTTTTATACAGCTGCCTGATAAATGCCTCCTCACTGGTCGCCGTGGCGAGGTCGGCGAAGTCCGGGCGGGGCAGTGGCGTGTAAGCGGTAAAAGCCTTTTTGGCGGCTTCATCCAAGCGATTGCGTGTTTGCTCGAACGCCTGGCGCGCCGGATGGTACGGGTCTCCCGCTGCAAGTCCGTAGTGGGTGTCAAAGCTTTGATACCTGTGCACCATCTCGTCCAGGTCCGGTTTGAACGATGCGGGCAGATCAAACTCATTGTAATGAGACGGTGATGGGGGGACCTGTACCGTTCTCGAGGGGCCGGCCTTCGGCAAGGTTTGGGCGGTGGTGGCCATTGTCAGCTTGTAATCACCCCGGGACAGCGCGGCGGAGGATGTATCAGGCAGGATGCCCACTGCCTGGCCTGGGATAGCATCATCCACACGCAAGGCGATGACATTCTGCAAGTCGGCCAGCCCCGGCACCTCGTCGGTACTGCCTATGCGAATGTGATCTACCAGGGCGATCCAGCCATCATCGGGATCGTTTTGCGCAAGCGCCTGGTGGGAATAGAAGTTTCTGAGTTGACTGTTACGCGGGATAAATCGCTCTTTGTCAGAGAGCTCCAGCACATGCTCCATATGATAGGAACTCGAGGCATCCACACCGTCGATCGCGACCTTGTGCCGGTGGGCTTCAAGCATCAGTTTACGGAAGGTAAAAGGCGCATCCGCATCCCAGCCCAAGCCTGCGTCGACCCGCGCCAGATGGTCCTCGACCTGCTTCAAGGCATGCGCAAGATTGCCCTTGGTTTCGCCGTTGATTATTTTGAGTTTGGTGCGAAAAATATCGGCCGGAAGGTTTTCGATGTGCAAGCGCTTGAGTCCTTGCGCTGCCAAGGCCGGCAGGTTTTCGATCAGTAACTGCTTACTGGCAACGCTGGTATTGGATGCGCCAATGATCAGCCGCTTCTTGAGTGGGAACAGGGTGGCAAGTACGGTAGACGGGCTGGAATCCGCTGCCAGTACCGGCAAACCGGTGCGGTCCGCGCGTGCTGGAGGCGAGGCGTAAAGCGCCTGCGCATCTTCAGTCAGGTGTTTCACCTGATTGGGATAGCTCTCACGTAGAGGCTTCAAATCAAAATGGGCCCCTTCACGTACGCCCTGCGCAATAACGTCATCCGGATGGTTGACGACGTTGCGCACATATTCAGGGTTGAGCGCTGTTCTGAAGTACTTGCCTTGCTCGGATGCAATCTCGTAGCGCGCCAGTGGCTGGTCCACTTCCTCCTGGAGTACCGTGTACGTCTTTCTGCGCCCGCCTGCGGCAACCCCGGAGCGTATCCAGTGGCCATCGGTATTCTTGTTGACCAAACGTGCAGTCGACTGCATTTGCCCGGTGACCGGGTCATGGTGAAACAGCAGATGCCGCCCCAGAGAATCCGGTGTGCTCTTGATCCAGAACGGTTTGCCCTTGAACATCACCGGTTGCATTCCGGCAGCAATGCCTGGGTCAATATCGTTGATCAGCGTGGCCTGCTGTATCGCTTTAGTAACCGGTCTGATGGACAGTGTATTGAAAGGGCCTTTCAGGGCCGGGCGAAAGTCAAACAACACAGCACCGCCCACGTTAGCCAGGTAGCCGATGTAGTGTCTCAAGGCCCCGGCCATGTCACCCTGCTGGTAGGCACTGATGGCGAGCATCGCGTCCTTGAACGCCAGCAAACCACCCAGGCCCAGGCTCAACACGGGAAAAGGGATGGTGGCGATGGCGGTGACCAGTTCTACGCACGTCCAGAGAATCCCCATGATCATCTCGGTTCGATTGACCGTGGTGGCAATCACATCATCAATTTTTCGCTGCAATACCATGTTGTAGAGGTCATTGCGCAGGTCGATCAGGGTTGTGTCGGAGGTTGTCCGGTCATAGCGCGCCGGGCTTGGAGTGGTACGGTCAATCGTCGCTGGCAATCCATCGCGGGCAGTCTTCAGAAACATACCGATCCGTACCTGGGACTGAACCGGCACCCGACCCTGCAGGTAACCCGACACGCCGTCGACTTTTTTCAGCCAGTAGTTGAACAGCTTCGCCTCACGAAAGCTGATGCCATCGGGTGCGTTGGGGGTGTAGAGCAAAACCGGGTTATCGGCGTGGCTGAACAGGTAGTTGCCCATCACCCAATCGCCGTCAAGCATCAGGCGATGTACCTGATAGGTGGAGCGGGTCGCAGCCGCCGTATCGCCCAGGCTGTCGATGGCACGCTCCAGCCAGGTCAAGTCGACCCGGGCGATATGGCCGCGCAGGCAGCAATCGAGCGCTGCGTACTTCATCTGCAACTGTGTGATCGCCAAGGTGGCGTCGCGCCTTCTGGCGTAACCGGGGCTACTCGCGCTTTGCAACTTGGCACGAACCTCGTCGGTGTAGCGTTGACCGATCCATACACCCGTTACCGACCTTGATACGTTCTGCGGGGTCAAGCGACTCAGGTCCACTCCCACCGGGCCGCTGAACGTGGCCGAGGTGGAAAATTTCGGGTCGATAAACCCGACGTTATCCGTGTAGCCGTCTCTGTACAGCCGGGTATAGGTGATGGGCTTCGGCATACCGCCCAGCAGTGGCCACGGCGCCGAAACGTATACGCGGTCCGGGTCAACATCATTCTGAGTGCGGCCCAGCAAACTGTTCAGGCTCAGTTTGGCTTTATCGTGCAGATAGGCATTGAAGGTAATGAAGTTCGCTTCTGAATCGGGCATGGCGTTATAGACGCGCAAGGCACCTGCGGCATCTTCGGCAAGGCGGGTCAAACGGGTTCGGTCTTGCGGCTTGGCCGAGCGATACCAGAGCGGGGTGCTGTATTCGTAGTCGTCCTGCGCTGCGCTTTGCGAATGAACGACCATGGCGTCCAGGCAGACCGTGTGGGAACACACAGGGCCGAATGTCACCTCTTCGTGCTCCTTTGCGTCGGGTCTGAAGCCCAGCCCGGCGAGGAAGGTGCCCATCTTCGGGCGAAAACGCAGCGGGCATTGCTCCAACAGGTAGTCGCTCATGGTGCGCCCCTTATGCCGCGTTTTGTCATCGGCCCAACCGAGGATATGCGTCTGGCATTCGCGCTCGGTGGCAAATACCAGGAACTGTCGATCACGTGGCGAATCCGGGGTGCACAACAGCAAGCGCCGGATTTGGCCGTCGGCATCCTCCTCGCGCAATAACCACAGGTCTTTGAGTTGCGCGCCATGCAGCAGCACGGTTCGCGCGCACAGGCGCGGGTTCGTACCGGCTCGCAACGTGTCGAACAGGCTATGGTCTGCCTGGCTCAGGTCGCCTCGCAACCGGGCGATAAAGGCCAGCAACACCAGCCGATGATCAAACAGGTCGCGAGCAGCCTTGTTGAATTCAGTATCGGCCTGCATTTTTTTTTGTAGCGCGGCAAAGTCCAGGCGCGGTTGCAGGCCGGGTTCGCGCAGTATGTCGAGCAGGCTCTGCGCGTTCACAATGGCGTGGTCGCCTTGCAGTGCCGCGCCCGCGTAGGCCAGGGTGGTATTGGCCAAAAAATCAGAGCCCGGCAACTCGTCGCCGGTGTGCAGCCCGTCATAGCTTAACTGCACCAGGTTGCGTGTCTGCTCATAGGTGCCGACATTGGTGACGTTGCGCCGGGTGGTGATGTTCAGGTGGTGCGGGTCCAGGTCGTGGATTTCCAGCGCTTCGTCCAGATACTCGGTCAACTGGAAATTCGCCAGCGCTTGAGGCGAAGCGACAGGCCCCAGCAACTCGATATAGGTGGCCCGGGCCTGATTGTAATCCTGCATGAAACGACTCAGGGTTTGCTGGTCCGTCGCAGCTGCATTGCGATACCAGTCCGGCAGGCTGTTATAGACGCTGCGCTCCAGTAGCCGTTGGCGCCTGAACGCCAAGCGTGACGACAAGTCTGGCAGTGCGGCCTTCACCGCGTTGTCCAGGGCTGACTGGAGCAGCGTTGCCTCGTGCAGCGGGTTTTCAACCAGGCTCAATGCCAGTTCGATGTCCTGGCTGCGCTTGTCGATGATCGCGTTGCAGGTATGTTCGAACAATGGTTCGTCGTCGATGGGCAGCAATTGCAAAGGCCAGATGTCATCGACGTCCAGCGCCTGATAACGCACAGGCAGGTGTTGGCAGAATTCCTCCTGGCCTGCCGGCAACGCCAGCGTCGCCTTGAGTCGCTGGTCCAGTTGCGCCAGCGAGTCGAAGGCCTCCAGGCCTCGGCTTGGGGTGAACAACAGGACCTGGCCGAGGTCTTTCCCGGACGTCAGGTTATCCACGACTGGGCTGGATTTGCGCGTAAGCACAAAGGCCCCGGCAAACTCTACGGTGTTGTCCTGGTAGCTGAAGTTGAGCGAGTACATCCCCGGTCGATAGTCCGGGCTTCGGGAGCAGTCTTCAACCATGCGCTGCTCGGCGGGGGCCAGCAGGTAATCGCGCATATCAAGTTTGGCCTGCTGCTCCAACGCTGCAAGGCCAGCCGTTTGGATGAGGTAGCTCTTGCGGCCTTGATTGTCCACGGTGCTGGCTTCGTCAAGGCCTTGCAGGTGCTTGTTCAAGTCGGTTTTGAGCTGGGCGAGTAACGTTTTGCCGGCCTCTTGAGTGAGGTCTGCCAGTGCCAATGCCTCAAACAAACTGCGGGACCTCGTCAGCAAGACTTTGTTGGCGTTGATCAGGGTGGTGTTGATTTTTTCCAGCGCAAGCAGTTCAGGTGGTAATACGGCAGGCTCCTGGGTTTGAGTACGCAGTGCCGGGTCGATTTCAAGCAGGTGGGTAAGTGTTTCTTGAAGCGGCGTTGATGCTGCTGGTGGGTTCGACGTGCTCATTGGCAATGCCCTCATGCTGATGGATGAACCTTGAGCATGGGGTGGGGGCGGGTTGTGTCGGCGGTAACTATTCAGGGTACGGGTCAGGTCAGGGTACGGGTCAAGCACACACGTTCAGACGGAGTCTGGGCGCAAGGACCTGCCGCTGAAAGGTCGATAGCGGCTGTTTGCGCCCGTTTAGAGGGACCTGCTCGCTTGTGCAGTGGGAGTGAGGGTTAAACCCCGGCGGCAACCATGGCCTTGCGAGTCAGGCGGCGGCCCAGTTCCTGTTCATCGTAGAAGCTCTTGAGAAACAGGTTCAAGTACAGTTCTTCTGTCATAGGCTCGCCGGTCAGGACGTGTTCATGGGGGACATTCAGCGTGTCTGCCAGATCGAGCAGACGCTGCCGCAGTTGGGCTGTGGTGGCGGAATTCCTGCGTTGCGCCGACAGTTGTTCATTGGCCGCCCAGGCGTTTTGAGCCAGGCGCAAATCGTCGATGGTTTCACTGGCTAGTTCATGCTGGCATTTGATTGTCCGGTATTCGTCGGGATGCATATTGAGTAAGTAGTCGCTCCAGAAGTACTGCTCAAGCATTTGGTTCACCAGCCCATCACCTTGCTCCTCCTCAATGACTTTGTCATAGGCGTCGACCAGTTGTCTGGCTTCGACGTTGCTGGCACCGCGATAGAGCATGTGATCCGCCAGCCAAGGCAGATCCAGGCGGCTCTTCAGGCTCGTCTGATAGGCGCTGTACACCTCGACTTCATCCACTGTGCCCGCCACGCCGTTGATGACATCGGTGGTCAGCCGCAAGGCCGGGCCTTCACTGCCATCTTCATTGCGCGTGGGGGTATTGAGACGGCTCTGGATATCGCGCTGTGCGATTCGATTGACCTTGTCCAGCCGTGCCTTTTGTTTGGCCAGCCGCACCAATGCATGGGTGCGAGCTTCAACGGTGGGTTCGCGCCAAGCCTCCAGCTTCATGGCTTCGATACCCATGGCGTTGAACAATTGGGCGCCCGCATCGGCGCAGTTGGTCGGCGTGGCGCTCAGGTTGAATAGCGCGGTGCGGGTTGGCTCGTCACTGTCGGCGGCCCTCAGCAGGCGTAGCACATTGGTACGCAATTGGCCCAGGTTCAGGTTGTAGCGCATCAGATCGTCAGGGTCGTGGACGATCTCAGGGGCCGGGAGCTGCTGGCTTTTGATCACCTCGAAAAAGCCCTGGGAGCCGTGCTCTCGTTCAAGGTCGTCCCAAATCTCCTGCCACCCCTGGCGTTGTTCGGGGGGCAGGTGCTCAAGCCAGAACTGACTGTCCAGTTCACCGCGTGGGGGGTAAGTGCGATAGGGATCCAGGCCAGCCGCGCGGCGGTAGCGGATCAGCCGGTCCTCGGCGTCGCTCGCCAGTTTGTTGTTGTCCAGGCGGGCTCGTGTCACCAGTTCGGCGTGCGCCGAACCGGGTTCGACAATCGGTACTTGGGTGATCCGTGTATTCAACAGGTTGAGGTTGAAGTCGGGCGAGCGCGGCAGTTCGAACAGCCCTATGGGCCAATCGCGAATGAGCGTGTTATTGAGCGCCAGTATGCGCAGTTCCGGCATCCGGCTGATGTCCGGTGGTGTGACCAGGTGTTCGTTGTGCGAGAGGATCAACACCTTCAGATGGTTCAATTGCCTGAGGTGCTCCAGGTCCCGCGCACGCCATCGAATCGGATTTTCGGCCAGGCCCAGGTGGGTGAGGCGACGCATGTCGGTGACGGCCTGGGGGAGAGTGTTCAGGCGTTTACCGGTGATATCCAGAAGGCGCAGATTGGGGAAGTTATCCAGGAAGGGGCTGTCGGCATCCGTGAAGTCAGTGCCTGCCAGGTTGATGTTGGTGATGTGCTCCAGCCGGGTATCGAGGGGGGGAAAGTTCTGCAAGAAGCCATAGATGGTTTCTCCGCGCAGGTCCAGTTCGCCACCCACTCGACGCTCGCCGAAGTCGGTTTCGTAACCCTTGGCCGATTGCTCCCAGCTTTGCTGTATGAGCGCGCTCACGCGTTTCCTGAACAACTGCTCCGGGAGTGCCGGGCGGCGTCTCTGGGTGCCGGCGGCGGGGCGTTCTTGCCAGTCTTTGAGGGACTTGCACAGGGTTTTCTTTTGGGTTTCAAGCTCGATCAACAGGTGTTGCCCTTCGGTCGAGCGCAGCGATTGGGCGTAGGCCGTCACGTCGTCTTCGGTCAGCGTCGGATACAGGGCCTTGAGCCGCTCCTCAACGCTGGCAAGACCCAGCCGTTGGCGCAGGGCGCTGAACCGAGGCTTTTGCAGCAGGTGCTGGATAGCAGGGGAGGCGACGTCAAGGGTTGGCGGTTCGGCCAACACCGTGCGGCGCTCGGCGGGCGGTTGCAGGGTACGTGTCAGCCATTGGCGCAGCGCTTCGCTGTCGCCTGGCGCGAAGCCCAGGGTGTTACGCGGTATGGCTTGAAGCACGGCTTCATACAGATCCAAAGCGGTAACGGCGCTGGCGCCATGGAGCACGTATCGTCCTGGCGCTGTGCGTATCAGCAGCGTATCGGTGGTCGCGTCGTCCGGGCCGACGCGGCAACGCAATTGCCCGCTGGGCTGTTGCTCGCGGATGCTCAGGCGCAGGTCGCCGAAGGCGTCACTGTGGATTCTCAACGCGTTGAGCAGCAGCCGTTCGGTATCGGGTGTGGGCGCGTTGTCCGGGTAGAAACCTTCGTAGGCGTGGCTGGTTCGCGTTTCAAACTGCAACTCCCTGGCCTGGTGTTTGAGGCGCAGGGGCACGCGTTGTTCTTTGTTCATCAACTGCACTTCAGCCGGGCGGGCCTGGGCCACTATCGCCCCGGCCAGGCTGTCGGGCAGCTCGGGAAACTGCCGTTGCAGCAGTAACCCGTGAGTGCTGTTGGATTGGCGTTTGAAACTGTACAGGTGCTCGAAGATGTCGTCTTTACGCGAGGTCACGTAACGGCTCAGGTGTTCGCGCAGGGTGTGTACTCGGGTGTGGTTGTCGGCGGGCAAAGGTTCGCCGAGCAGCCCTGCGAGTTCGGTTTCATCCAGAAAGTCCACCACTCGCTGGGCCAATCGGCCGGCCAGCAGGTCCTCACGGCTGAGGGTCAATGTTGCGTCCGGCGTTGCCTGCATCGCGCCATGTTGGATCGACTCGCCGCTCAAGTCGGACGCTTCGAATACGGCGAGCGCTTTATCGCTGGGCCAGCCTTCCATTCGCGTGACCATGTCGGCCGCCCAGTAGGCCGCTTCACCGTTGTCGGCGGCAGGATCGCTGAAGGTCTCGATGTGCTGCCGCAGTTCAAGGCGACCCAAGGTGTCGGCCAGCAACGGCGGCGGTGGTTGGTTTTCAGCGTAGGTATGGCGCAGCGTGTCGGGTTCGATACCACTGATCGCGCGCAACTGCCGCAGGTGTGCTTCTGGCCAGGTGGCGGTGGTCGGGCTCAGGCGCTGGAACAGTTGTGAGTCGCTCCAGGCCCGGGGATCTTCGCCCTCCAGCACCACGGCGCCGTGACCGTTGAGCCGCACTTCAGGGCGATAAGCCTCGGCGCGTTGTGGGTGGATGATCCGGTGCGGGTCGGTGTCGGCGGCCTGGCTGACTTCGTAGTGTTTGTTTTCCAGGCGCAGGATTTTTTTGCCGGCGTGGGAGTGAAACCCATGGGCATCGGGTTTCGAACCGGGGGCCAGGGTTACGGTTTTTTGTTCATAAGGGCTTAAGTCCGCATGCCATAAACGGGTTTTGCCGTCAGCCAGCGTCACAGGCTTCAAACCTTCGACAAAGGTGGAGAGCTTGAGGTGGGCCAGTTGCCCGGCGGCGCCGAAGGCGATCAGTTGCACCACGCTCTCCGTCACCCCCGCCACATGTTCAATGGCCTCCAGGCCCTGGCCTTCAGCCCAATCCAACAACCCTTCGAACACCTCGTCGGCGAGTTGGTAAGCGGTATAGGCCAACATCAATTCGCCCAAAAACGGTACGAAGGGGGTCACCACTAACAGCGCCGCGTTGAGAATGTCCGAGAGGATTTTTTCCAGATTGTCCCACCAGGCCCAACGGGCCATGCGATCTGCGTAGGCGGTGGAGATGGCCAGCTCACGGGCATCGTTGAAGATTTTATTGAGGCTTTGCTGATACAAATGCTCCCACAGTGATGTGTGTACACGCGTCACGCTGAACTGCAGGTTGGGGGTGTCGATTGGCGTTTTGCGCCAGCTCGGCCGTGGATCGCCGGGCGTGTGCCGATACCATTTCACCTGGCTCAAACGCGCGCCCAACTGGTTGAAAAAATGCCCCTGGTACTGATGCTCGACAAACCGGCTGAAGAATTGCTGATAGTCGGGCTGGCGCAGTTGCCCCGTCAGTGCCTGCATGAACGCTACCGTCGAGGCATAGCGCTTGAGCGGGTGCTGCGGATCATCCGGGATATAGGCGATCACCGGCGATGCCTGGCGACTGACTTCCAGGTCGGCGGCAATCAGTACCACGCCGGTCAAGGTCGCGTCCATCAGGCTCAGGTCATGGCAGTGCGCGGCCTGGCCGTCGAGCATCAGATTTTGCTGGCCCCTGACCAAGCCTGTGATCAACGCATGATCCAACGCCAGGATATCGCCCTTGATCAACGCCATGCGTGCGGCCACCGTGAGGGCGGCCTGCTGGTTGATTACCACCCGGGCGCGCAGTACGCCTTCGACCACCGGGGCGGTGCGGCCGAGATAGTTCTCAAGGTGCTGTTGGTACCGGGCGCCGATGTCCAGGCCGCGAACCAGCGTTTTGAACTGCTGGATCGATAGCTGGGCTTTCAGCGGGACGACGTCGAAATGGCCCAGGGCGTCGGGCTGGGTGATGAATTGCGAGTCGGCGGTAAACGCCTCGCTGTCGGCAAAGTTGTGCAGTGCCGCGTCCAGCAGCGACACCGTGCGGCTTTGCACACCAGCGCCAAAATCCCCGACCCACCATGCCCGGTTGGCCGGGGCATAGAGCCGCAGGCAAGTGCTGCGGACATCGACGTCGAGGTTGTATTGCTGTTTCAGCGCAGCTTTCAACAACGGCTCGGCAAAGCCTTTGAGGTCGGTGACCGGGGCGAGTTTCTGGTCGACAAGGGTTTGGGTTTGCCAATGTTCGGCAATCGCGGTTTTCAATAATTGATGCTGGTGGGGCGAGGCACTTTTATACCAGGGCGCAATGGTTTTGCGGCTGGACTTCAAGGCGCTGACACGTGATGCCGACAGCGTAGTGATCCAGTCGGGCAAGGCTTTGCGAATGACTTCGTAGTGCTGGCCTTTATCTTCGTGTGTCGAGGGGGCAATGGTGCTCATGGCTTGTTTTCTGAAGTGGGTCGGGCCCTCAGACTAGATTCGCGCAGGGGAGCGTCTGGCAGTAACTGTCTATCGACATTGGGTGTCGGGCAGTCTGTAGCGTCGATGGCTCTATCACACCGAGAAACCCTGTCATGCCCTCGACCCAGCCCCGCCCCGCTTCCCTGCGCCAAACCCATATTGACCAAATCGAGACCCTGTTTCGCGATCCACCGTCATTGCTCACTGTGGCGCAAGAGGCTGCTCAAGCCTATCTGGACCAGCATTTTTCGACGCAACAGTGGATGGCCGGTCTGATCTATATCGCCACACCCACCGCTGGCAGCACCGCTGCGTTGCCGTCCTGCACTTACCAGCCTTTGCCCGAATTACTGGTGCAGCGCCTGGCCAGTGCCAGGCCGACATTGCTGGTCGAGCAGTATCAGGTCGTGGTTCGGCGGGTTCGCGAGGTGTTTGCGCCGAGTGGGCCGACCCTGGCTGAGCTGGAGAAATTGATCAATGAGTGCGGCGCCGTGCTGCTGAAGTCTTTTTCCAATCGTTTGCAAACATGGTGGCGTGAGCTTCTTGCGAAAAACAGGAGCCGTTGGGGCGATCTGTCCGACCACCTGCTGGCGTTGCTCTACGACTCGCCGAAACCCCCTGGCATGGACGAAAACCGTTTCGCTGCGCTGTTCCCCAAGACCCTGTTACGCCCGGTGCGGCCGACCGCTTCATGGAGCCTGCATGGCGGCCCGTTGCGGATGCAGACCGTGCACCTGCAAGGGGCCGATCAAACGCAGATGTTGCCGCTGCTGGTCCTCAACCATGCTTCGACTACCTTGCTGTTCAGCCCGGCGAGCGGTATGCACGTGCTCAACAGACTGGACGACATCGGCGCTTTGTTGCCGGCTTACACCAGCCCGGTGCTGACGGGGGCGGCTGACCAGTGGTTCGTCGTGGAGGCTCAAGGCGACCCGTTCGATGCCTTGGCGTCGAGTTACCTGGCACGCCAACTGCTGGAGATCGATAGCATCCCGAGCACGGTGCTGCGTACGCCGCAGACGTGCCAAGCGTTGCTCGATTACATCATTGATCCCAGGCGTTGGTTTATCTGTGAACTGAGCGCGCCCCAGCAGCGTTTGCGCCAGGCCATGCCAGGGTGGCTGAGCCAGGCGAGCCCTGAAGACAGCATTGCCTACGCCCAGTTGTTGCAGCAGTGGGTGCTGGCCCAGCATGAAAGCGGGGCTGCGCATTTTCTTGAGGGTATCGAGTCGATTACCCAGTACGCCGACCGCCAGTTACAGCAGTGCCTGAGGGGGCAACCGGGTGCGAAGAACCTTGAGCCGGGTGACGTTTTGCTGGCCTTTGATCGAGTGGTCGCGGCAGCCGTGCCGGTGCCTGGCGGGTTCATTGCCGGGGAGGTGGACCCTGTCACGGTGACGATGACCGAGCTGGCCCTGGAAAACCTCGCCGGTTTCCCGCACACCGCCAAGCGCATCACGCTCAACGACGCAGAGGCTCCGACCTGGCTGACGTACGACCTGATCAAGCGCTGTGTGGACGAGGCGAATGTGGGACAAACCTATCCTGCCCTGCTGAAAAAAACACTGATCGACGACACGGCTGGGGCCGCACGCCGCCGGCAGCAGTTCAGCCGGCAACTGCGAGTGCAACTGCCGATGTTGGCCCTGGAATCGAAGATCAAGGGCGAGCACGGTGTGACGTGGAGCGGTTTTCAGCGGGTACTCGCGGCCTTGCAGGCGAGTGCCGCCGAACGCAAGGCCGGTGGGCAGGCGGTCGCGCTGTGGCCATTGGCGTTCAAGGCTTCGGCGCAGGCCGCAGCGGATGTGGTCGCCAACATGTTCATTATCGGGCCGCAACAGGGGCAACTCGGCCCGCACCTGTTGTACCGGCCACTGTTCAGCCCGATGCTGCTGGAATATGAATCGCTGGAGGCTCTGTTTACGGCGATCAAGACCCCAGGTGCCCTGCAGGACAATGTGTTGACCTGGCTTGCGCCTGCGCGTCAGGCGATCTATGCCAACAATGGCTTTAATGAGCCGCATATTCGCCGCTTTCTACCGGGCGATGAGTTCAGCGTGTATGAGGCGCCGGCACCGGCACAACTGAGCAAACAGGTGGTCACTACCGACCCGGCGGAGCAGGTGTTCAACGCCACGACCCAGGCGCTGGTAGCCCTGGCGGACCGCCAGTCGGTGTCGAACGCCGAGCAGCGTTGGGGCAATTTGAAGCAGGTTGGTTGGCTGTTGTTGGGGACTGTGCTGCCATTACTCAACGGGCCGTTGATGCTGGGGGGCTGGCTGGCTCAGTTGGTTGACAGCGCGCAGCGCGATGTCCGAGGGCTGCAGAGTGACGACGGGCAAACGAGGAGTGCAGCCCTCATCGACATGCTGGTGAACCTGATGGCGATTGTGGCCCATCAGGCCACGCCCCAGGATGCCCAACAGCATTTGGCGCTGGAGCACCCGGTGTTTGCACCTTTGGCGCGTGTCGAACCCGTGCAACGGGCTGTGCCGCTCAAGCCTGTTCCCCCGCCGGCGACGTTCTACACGCCCACCCGCTGGGCCAATGCCCGCGACGTGCTGACCCCGCAACAGCGGGCGTTGATCCAGCCGTTGCGCCTGAAGACCTTCCCCACGCCCTGGCCGGTTGCCCTGGCCAACGCCGAGCCCAGTGGTGCTGCCCAGGGCTTGTTGCGTAATACCTCCCATGTGCCGCCGCAATGGCAGGCGTTGGTTCGCGGGGCGCTGTACCGGGTGCAAATCAATCAAGGCGTGGTCCGGGTGGTCAGTGCTGATGGCGCCACCCTTGGGCCTTGGCTCAGGCCTCTGGGCCAGGGGCGGTGGGACTTTGACTTGAGACTGCGGTTTCCGGGCGGTAATCCCGACGAGGTGATTGCGCATGACCCGCAGGCGCAGCAGGCTGCCCACTCAGCGCTGGAGGCCGAATATACAAAAACGCAGGCGGACCGCACCCGGGCGGACACCGCGATGCACCTGGCACACACGTTGGCGACCCGGCCCGCCGGGCAAATCACTGACCCGCAACGTACCCAGGCGTGGGAGCGCTATGGTCGGGAAATGAGCAACAAGTTCCAGCATGCACAGCGCGAGTTGCAACTGCTCAAGCATCTGCGGGAATTGGCCCCTCGCCCTGATTATGAGGAAGAACTTTGCAACGTGTTGGCGTCAGTGATTCTGACCGCACAGTTATTGGATACACAGTCTCGACGGCACGTAGTGGACTGCAATGCCAGGCTCAGGCCGCTGCTGGACCGGCTGAGCGAGGAAACTCCGGAAGAGGCCGCATCGGATATCAACCGTCAGGATCATGCCAAGCTGGGCACCCTCATGCGTGAGTTGGCGGCCGTGCAGGAAAAGGGCATCCGCTGGCGAACGCTGGAGGCCGGGTATCTGGATGAATTGAGCCGTGTTCCCCGACTAGGTCGGGACAAGGCCCAAGAGCTGACGCTGGCCGGGCGCCCTTTGATACAGGATCTGCAAGTCTTGCAACTGACGACTTTGTGGGGAATTTCCATCGATGTTGCGGGACCTGAGCTCAGCGATGATTTCTTCGACGCTGTCAACGAAGCCATCAAGCGTGCACGCCGTGCCACTCGCTCTCTGGCGGACTTGCAACAGCTGCAGGCGACGCCGGCAGAACGCATTGAACTGCTGAAGAATATTGACCATGTCTATGCGCAAGTCGACGATCAGATTGAGTTCTGGCGTGCCATGGAACCGGAAAAATTCGACTTGGAGTACCTGCAAAAACTTCAGGAACTGCTTGCCAGCCTGCACCAACAGATCGAAAGAGAGCTGGCGAGCCTCTTGCAACCTGAACCCCGGACAGAGCGGCCTACTGCATCGGTCCCAGTGCCCCAAGGCACCCGGCGTAAGAGAATTATCCGTACACGTAATCACGATATGTATGTGGTACAGATCAATGAAGCCACGTCATTGGCGCCCGTCACCGCAGAGCTGCATGAGGCTGACGGCGAGCTGATCGGCACGTTTACCGAGGCCCGGGACGGAGTTTGGGAACCGGTGATGCCGACGCCAAAGCCTGATGCGCAGCTTGGTAGCTTGCTGAAAAAAGGTCAGGCACTGCTGGATGATGAAGGTAGAGCGATCCAGCAGGTGGAGGTGCTGATTGAGCGGATCAACGATCCGTCTTCCCTGGAGTACCTGCTTGAGGCGCAGGCCAATACCCGCCGCTGGACCGCTGAGGCGATTGACCGCAGGCGCCAGGGTATGGAAACCGTTCGACTGGTGGCTGTGCAGCAAGCCAAGGCACTGGCGATGGCCCGCGACCTGCGGCTGGCCGAGGCCCGACTGAAGGCTGCGGGGTTGGCGGCACGGATTAAAGCGACCCGGCTGCGGCCCCGCACTCAGGACCACGTCGACTTTCTTAAGCGCCACAACGAAGTACTCATTTACCGCAAGGGGCAGCGCGTACTGCTCAAGGACACGGTTGATGATTACCTGCAGGTGTATATGGTCGTTGACGCGAGGAATACCGCCCGGGTTTTGTGCTATGCCCACTTCCACTATAAAACGGCCCAGGGGCCGGATGATCATTATGTAGGCGATCCCCACCTCAAGAGCCCCGAGCAGGAGCGCCTGGGGCGCCAGGCCCAGGCCCGGGTCGAGGCCGAGGCGTTCACCCGTATGCGCAGTGGCCAGACCGGGCGTGTGCGCCAGACTCTGGAAATTGACCGGGATAAGATTACGCGGCCTTTTGCCCGACGCCTGTTTTTCAGTGTTGACTAGCCACGGGCTGGCACAGCGTGTGGCTGCCTGGGTTTAGGTACGGCAGCAGAATGGGCGCCATGCCTTTGAGCACCTGCACGGGCAGCGCCGAGGTGAACTTGAAGGTTTGTGCCGAACTGCCCGGGACGAAGGCAGTGAGCGTGCCGAAGTGCCGATCGCCGATATAGAACACAAAGGTGGCGGTGCGGTTGATCGCCTTGGAGCTGAGTACCCGGCCGCCGGCGCCGATGGCCTCGATACGGTTGTCACCGGTGCCGGTCTTGCCGCCCATGGCCAGCGCTGTGCCGTCGTCCAGCTTGAAACTGCCGGCCACGCGTTTGGCCGTACCGGCATCCACCACTTGGGACAAGGCCCCGCGCAGTGCTCGCGCCACTTCGAGCGGCATCACTCGTTTGCCTTCGGCGGGGTCGTTGATCACTTGGGTGTCATACGGTGTATCAGCGGCAAAGTGCAGGCTGTCGATACGCACCACCCGCGCACGCACGCCATCGTTGAGGATGATCCCCATCAATTCCGCGAGCGCCGCCGGGCGATCGCCGGAGCTGCCGATGGCCGTGGCCAGGGAGGGCACCAGATGGTCGAACGGATAGCCCACCGCCTGCCAGCGCTGATGAATATCGAGGAAGGCCTGGACCTCGAGCATGGTCCGGATACGACTGTCGCGGGCGCTCTGATGACGGCTCTTGAACAGCCAGCTGTAAACTTCCTGGCGCTCGAACTGGCTGGCTTTGACCACCTCACTGAAGGTTGCCTCGGGATGATTGAGCAGGTAGCCCATCAGCCACAGGTCCAGAGGGTGCACCTTGGCGATATAGCCCTGGTCGGGCAGGTCATAGTTGCCGGGGCCGTAGGCTTTGTAGAGATTTTGCAGGCGCTCATCGGTGAGTTTCCCATTGGTTGTGATGCCGTTCAGGTGCGCACGCACGAACAGGTCGAAGCTGCCCTGGCTGGCGTTGGGCAACAAGTAACGGTGCACGGCGGCCAGGCGGATCGGCGTGGGGCGCAGGCCGTCGAGGAAGGTGTCGAGGCGCTCCTGGGTGTCTTTCTTCTGGTACTTTTTCCAGAACTTGCGCAGGAACGTCGTGCCCTCGCGGTCGGCAAAGTCGGCAAGGTATTCCTGGCGGCGCGGGTCACTGTCGTCCTTGAGCAACTCGGCGCTGTTGTTGGCGCCCGCATAGGTGCTGAAACGCACCAGGTCACGCATCAGGCGAATGAACGGCAGGTTGATCGACTCGCGCAGGGCATCGCGCAGGGTCGGGCTGCGGCCGTTGTCTTCGTTGCGAAAATTATGGAAGCGATGCATACCGCCGCCGGTGAAAAAACCTTCGTTGGGGCTGGCCGAGTAAGTGCGGTCGAGGGCGGCGTCGAGCATGTTGGCCAAGGATTTATCCGGTGTCTGGATCAGGTAGTCGACGGCCCAGCGGCTGATGCGGTCCTGTTCGGCGATGTCGACTTTCTTCAGTGCGGCGCTCGTTTGGGCGGCGTACTTGTCGTGCAGTTCGGTGATGATTTGCAGGTAGGTGGTCAGCACTCGCAGCTTGGCCGTGGAGCCTAGTTCGAGTTTGCTGCCTTCGTTGATATCGAAGGGCTGGTCGGTGTTGTCGGTTTGTACACGTACCCGTGAGCCGTCCGGTGTCAGCTCGAACAGGGTGAAGCTGTAACGTACTTGCGCGGTACTGGTTGGGGTCAGCAGGCGATCGCCGAGCAGGCCGACCTGGCGTGCGTAGTCCGGCTCGGCGAGGCGTTTGAGGTAATCGCTGACCTGGGCCTGCAACGGCGCTTGCAGAGTGCTGGTGGCCGAGAGGTCGAGGCGGTCCAGATCGTACAGCGGGCGGTCGAGCAGGGCGGCGAGGCGAGCGCGGGCCATGCTGATGCCTTTGGTCGTCTCGATGGGTTGCATTGTGGGTTGTTGCACCCAGTCGCGATAACTGACCCTGGACGTCAGCGCTGCCTGCAACAGCGCAGGGGCAATTACACCGTTGTGGGCCAGCAGGCGCAGATGGCTGTCGGTGAGTTGGGCCAGCTCTTCACGACCTTTGGCCAGGTAGTGAGAAGGGCGGCGCTGGGCAATGATCAACGACAACACCTGACGCAGGGCCAGACCTTGCTCGCTGTTCACCGGACCGACCAGCGCCTGGTTGACCTGGTTGAAGTCGGCGCCGTACCACACTCGCAGCCCCTCGGCCAAGCCGTGCACTTCGCCGTGGCCGGGCACTGCCGACAGCGGCACGCTGTTGAGGTAGTCACGCAGGATATTCTGCCGCGCCAGTAAGGTTTGTGGCCCATTGCGATAGGCCCGCACGGCGGCAGAAAACATCTGTCGCAGTTTCTCGGTGCCCGACACGGTCAGGCCATCCGGAGAGTGGCGGTATTTTTCCAGCTGCGTGGCCAAGGTGCTGCCGCCGGCACTCTGTCCCGGCAGATGCAGCGCCTTGGCTACTTGCGACCACGCGGCGTTGGCGAAGCGCGGCCAGTCAACGGCAGGGTTGGCCTGGGGTTGAGTGGGGTCGAGCAGTTCGCGGTTTTCAATGAACAGCAGGCTGCCGGTCACCAGAGGCGGAATGGCGTCGAAGCTCTCATACAACTGTTGCGGGTACTTGTACTGGTAAAGCGGCACGGCTCGGCAATCCGTGATGGACAGCCCGGCCTGGATCTTTTCCGCGTAGGGCACGAACAGGCCCTTGGCGCTGTAGTCCATCAATTGCGGCGAAAAGCGTGCCTGGGCCTCGATCACATAACCACGCTTGAGCAAGCGCGGCAGGAACGTGCCGAGGTCGCTGTAACCCAGGCGCCGGTCGAACGGGCCGGCGCCAGGATAGGTGATGGCATCGCTGGGGCCGGGTTGTACCTGGTAGGTGAGGGTACGGGCCAGGCGGCTGAGTTCCTGGGCCTGCAGGCGTGAAGTGCGCATCTCTTTGGTGGCGGCAAACCCCAAGGCCACCAGCGTCATCAGCACGATCAGCCAGAACAGCCGCCGTACATAACGGGGCCGGGGTTTATTTTTGGGTAAAGGCGCTGGGTCCGGACTGCCTTGTAGTTTCGCAGCCTTGCTTGATTCGGTTTGCCACAGTGCGCCCATAGTCGATTGACCCCTGCACGCAGATTGATCGGACTTGCCTGAAGCTTAGTCGCGGGTAGCCGGTTGGGGGAAAAATGTGTTCATGGCATCGGATATTTAATGCTGGTCTCCAGTATCTTCAGCCAGGTCGGGTCATTGGCCGGTGCCCAGCGACGGCTCACGCCGTCATGGAAAAACACCATCTTGTCCTCCAGGTACCAGACGGTCATTTTTATCTTCAGTTGCCGTATATAGTCCTGCGCCGAACACGTAATGGATGCCCAGGGGTCGCAGATAGACAGGTTCGCCCAGTCGGTGCCCTGGAAATCCAGGGTCTGGGTCAAGCCCGCAGGGACCGTACCCACCACCACAAAGGTATGGCCCCGGCAGCTCCACACATGAGCGACGCCACCATTGGTTCGGATCATTTCACACGCCACATGGGCCATCTGGTCACAATTGCCGGCACCGGTCTTGAGAATGACCTCGGTGTAGTTCGGGTGACCGATCTTGCTGTATTCCCACATCACAACGGGCTCAGCTTCTTGCAGTCGCAGGATTTCAGCCGGGGTCGCCCCAACGACGTTGTTGGATCTCAGGCCGGTTCTATCCACCACTGCCTGGGTGCTGACGTTGGCTTGCTCTGCGAGGTATTTATTGAGCGGGATACCCGTGGCGGACCTGGGTGGCCAGATGTCCAGTTGCACCGGCCGCGAGACCACATTGATATCCAGGCGCCTTCCCTCGTCCGAGGCGTTAAGCAGCAGTTCCCGCTGCTTGATGACCCTCAGGGTGCTGGCCTTTTTGCGGATATTTTCGATTTTTTTCGGCAAAAATCCGCGCCTGCTCAACTGTCGGTACAGGACCTCCAGGGTCGGCAGTGTCACCAGTGGTTGGTCGGGAATCATCCCGCCAGCGCGTAAAAACTGCATTTTGGTGTCGCAATAGGCCCTGATCAGGGCTGTGTCGTCGCCGCCCTGGCTGAAATCCAATTGCTGGAATTGCAAGGTGTCGGGGCCGCTGGGCGTTGCGTTTGCCCGGTAAAAAGCACCCACATCGGCCTCGGCCACCCAGTAAGGCGTTGTCGTGTTGGGTAGGGTGATCTTCAGCGCCCGAAGGGTTCTGCGGTCATTGATGAGGTTCACCAGCCCATCGATTTCCACCACTTGAGTTTTACCGGTGAGCAGGCTGTCCAGGTCGTCTTCGGGCAAGCCGAACTGCGGCTCGTTGTCAATGCGCCTGCCCCTGACCTGCGGTTGGTAGATCAATACTGAGGGTTGGGGTTGAGGGGTCAGCTCGAAGCTGTCGTAGTGCGGGGTGACATCATGCACGTTTCGGTAATAGACCAACTGGCGTTTGTTGCCATCGATCATCGGCGCCGGCTGGATGCGAATATGGTCGAGCGCCTGGACTCGACGTTTATGAATCGAATCCTTAAAGGCGTACAGCCTTTTGGTGAAACAGATGAGGGGCACCCCCGGGCTGCGCTTTGCTCTGCCGACGGGGCAGACCGTATCGAAGTGGTCGGTGAGCCCGGTATGGGCCGCTGAGGTGAGTTCGTCCAGTCGGTCGGGGTGTTTATGAGACAAACGCCAGACGCGGTCCTGGTCCAGCAAGTCGGTCGCGTCGGCGCGTTGAATGAGCAAGGGCGTCGTGTCGAAAAAGGGTTCTACAACGAGCGCCTTGTAGCCGTCGGCGAAGCTGATCGGGGTGACGGCCATCGTGGTGTCCAGTTGCAAACCTTCCAGCGCAGGGCCGTACGGCCTTGCACTGAAGGGGTCAAAGGCATGCCAGGCGTTGGCCCGCCTGATCGCCAGCAGAGGCGTCACCCCCTCAGGGTGCATCAGAACGCCAGACCTGACGTCGGCGCGGTTGATCAGCCGGGCGTAATCCATCGTCGTCCCGTGGGCCAGACGTTGTTGGGCATGACGCAGTGCGCCCGCCAGTGCCCGCTGGCCTGAGTGGTTTAACTTCACCAGGCCATAGGCCGTCAGTCGCACCAACGATGGCACCGCCTCCAGCGGGTTGAGCAACTCATTGATAAAAGTGGCACTGAGTCTGGTCAATTGCAGCAGTTTCAAGTAGGCCGGTGCGGGCTTGATCAGGCGGCTCCAGCCGCTGGTAATGAAGCCTTTGGCCGGCATGATCAGGCCAAGCATGTCGAAGAAGCAGGCGAGGGTGCCATCCAGCACACGCTTTATTTCCCCTGACGCGATGTCGTGGCCGCAGGTCCAGAAAGGTATGAAACCCAGCAGCGCCTCTGACAGTTGCTTGCTGTTTTTTTCCCGCTCTTCATGGAGGGTCAAGCCTTTGGCCTGGGCCACCCAGATATCGATATCGATGAAAAAGTGGTGATTGACGATGGTGCTCGCCAACGTGAGGTTTCTTGGCGAGTCGAACACCAGTGGACTGGCAGTGGCCGGGAGCCCCGCGAAATGCCAGAGTTGATCCACGATAACGGTGCAATGCTTGCCAGGTGTGGGTGGGCTGCCTTTGAAGTAGGCATCCTCATCAATGGCCAAGCGACTGCCCTCATGCAAATACGCGATCGGTCGTGTGCTGTGGGGAGAGCCGGTGGTGACCTTGAGCGGGCGGCCTCCCAGCTCCAGGATGGCGGGAAGGCGGGTGTTTTGTTGCACTTGATTGAGCAGGGGAAACAGTTCGTAGTCATGGAAAGTGTTGCCTGCCGTACAACGCAGGATGAAGCCGAACCGGCCGGTACGGGCCATTTTCTCTCCGGGCCCTTCCTCGATCTGCGGCTTGCTGGCGGCTTGCCTCACCACGAGCAGTTGTACCGCCCCCTCATGTAAGCGCTTGCGGTCGGCCAGTGGTAACTGCGACAGCAGGTAACTGATCGCTTGGATATACGCCTCTTTGAGTCGTTGCGTGTAAGCACCAGCGGCCTCGCTGAACAGCGCGTTGACATCGCGCAACTGGCCAAAGTCTTTTTTCAGCAGGCTGAGGTCGAGGTCGGGGTCGGTTGAGCGCCATTTATCGTCAATGGGTTGCAGGTGGCCGCTCATATGCAGATCCACCAGCGACTGAGGCTTTACGCCCGTGGTCGGCCTGTAGGAGGGGAGCCGAGAGGGGCCCTGTCCTTCTTGCAGGCATTTTTTCTTTAGCCTGCGGTGGTTGGGGAAGACGCGTTCAAGGTCCGTCAAGGCCAGGCTGCGGCGTGTGATGAGCTTGCTGCGCAAGGTTTCGGCTGCGTCGTGCAACGTCTTTATACGGGCTTTCAGGCGTTCTTTGACGGCGTCGAGTTCATCGGTTCGATAGGTCTGTGCAGGTTGCAGTTGGCCGTGGACGATTGCCCAGTCGATCAGGGTGGCGGTGGCGTAATGCTCGCGCCACAAGCGTTCCTGGTCCGTCGCCGGCTCCTGGATGGCAAGGGCGATGATGTCGCTGAACGCCAGCTGTCGTGTTGATCCGCAGGCGAGCTCTTCTGCCAGCATCACGCCTTGTTTGAACAGCATCCAGGCGTGGGAAGTCATGAAGTACAGCGAATCAGGGATGCCTTGCACCAAAAACTCCGGTGCGACACCAGCCAGCAGCAGGTGTGCGGCCAACCCTGTGGTTTGAGGAGTAGCAACACCGGCCTCGATCAGGTGCAGCTCAAGTGAGCGGCGCAGGTCTGCATAACGATGCCCATGGTAATCGCTGTGGTTCAGGTTCAGGCCGGCGAGGGTGTATCGCGCTTGTGCGGCCTGCGGGTCGAGACTGAGGATCAGCGCGGCAAGAACCAATGCGTCTCGACTGGCGTTGCTGGTCGTTTCACCGGGGGCGTGTCCGAACCAGCCCACGGCGCCGAGCAACGAATCGGCCAGCTTCTGCGCACGGGGAGCGGCAAGCAGTTGTTGCAGTTGTTCATCCGGTGGCCCAGGCGGTAAATCGGCGGCCAGCAGGTTGAACAAACCGGAGCTGGGTTGTGGGACAAACGCTGCGCTGATATGGATCACCTTGGCGCGTTGTTCGGTTGAAAGGGTCAGCGCACCCGGTAGTGGCATACCCAGGGCTTCCCAGTAATTGCCCTGCTGGGGGCTAGCGAGCCGGGTGGTTTCCAGGCGTTGTCGATACTGGCGCAAGGCGACGTCGGAATGCGCCAGATCACTCACGGGCGGCACCGGCAGCGGTTCGCTGCGCCGCAGTTGCTTGATCAGCTCCCAGGCCGCTTCGCGATTATCCGGCAACGGTAGGTCGTGCAACTTGAGCATTTGCGCGAGGCTGAATTTGCCATCCTGGTGGATGTGCAGGTTCATGGCGCTGGCAAGGGCTTGCAGGCGTTCAAGCCGGCCCTCCAGATGCAGAGCCGACAGCTGCTCATGCCCGATTTCCACAGGCAAGCCCCACGGACCGACACCTTTGATCGACTGTTGCAGGTGGTCGAACTGGTACAGGCCGGGCGTCAACCTATGGCGTTGGGCCAATGCCTGAAACGGTGGGTGTTCGCTGATCTCTTGGAGCAGCGTCGCAGCGGCGTCCATGGAGCCGGCCCAGAACGAGCGTGACTTCAGCCAGAAACGGCCGCGATACAGGCTGTAGAGGCTGAATATTGTTTCATCCAGGTCGTCTGCGCCGATCTGTGCGTGTAGTGCGTCCGCTAAGGTGTGCAGGTCCTGATTCAGCTGCCCAAACGCGTCCGCCAATTCAGATTCGGCGCGCCCCAGTGCGTCGATCAACACGCTGCGCTGGGCGCGCGTGGTCGGCTGAGGGTAGCCATGGAACCGTAGTACCTGACGGGCGCCCAGCAGTAGGTTATCGGCAGGATAAGGCAGGCCGACCGCATCAGGGTCGATGATCCGGGCGATGGCCAGTATGGGCGGCGCGAGTTGCCGCCAACCGCTGGCACCTTCAAGGGTGAATGCTGTGCCGTTGGCATGCAGTGCCCCGTTACGCACGCTCACGTCAATCGGCTTGAAGCCCTGTTGTTTGGCCCACATGAGGAAGGACGGGCGCTCGAGCGCTTGGCGATACAGCAGCAGCCAGCGGCCGAGGGAGCAATGGAGCGGCACCCTGTATGAAGTCGATGGGGTGTGCGGGCCGGCCTTGAGATGCTCGATCAAGGTGTTCAACATTTGTTGGTTACCATCCTGGCGCAGCGATGGGTTGGGAGGATTGTGCGGGGGTGGGAAGTCTGTCATTTGGAAATGTCTCGTGGGTGATCACCGGCGCTATGCAGGGGGCGCGGTCGTTAATGCTGACTGTCGTGCAAGTTCTGCGCGCTTGTTGCCCGCTAACCCTGCATAAAGGCTGGGTGGAGTTATGTCAGCGCGTATTTAATGCTGGTGTTCAACAAGTTCAGCCAGGCGGCGTCATTGGCTGGCCCCCAGCGATATTGAACCCCGTCATTGAATAACACCGAGACCTTGTTCGTGTTCCAAGCTTCCATGGTGGCGATGAGTTTGCTGATGTATTTGTTCGCCGGGCAGACAATCGAGCTCCAGGGGTCACAAATCCATAAGTCCGCCCATTGCGCTTGGCTGAAGTCGGCTGTTTGGTGCAGACCTGCCGGCGGTGTCCCCACTAGCACGAATGCATGGGCGGGTGGGATCGTTCCCCACAATTGCGCGGTACCGCCGTTGCTACGAATCTGCTCGCGGGCGACATGGGCCAACTGGTCGCAATTGCCGGCTCCGGTCTTGAGAATGACTTCGGTGTAGTTGGGATGGCCAATCTTGCTGTACTCCCACATCACCACGGGCTCGGCTATCTGCGCGCGAAGGGCTTCGCTTCGGGTGACGCCCTTGATGTTGGCCGAGCCGATACCGGTTGTTTCAACGCGTGCATGGGTGCTGGCGTAGGCCTGTTCGGCCAGGTAGCGGTTGATCTGATCGGTGCCGGGCCGGGTGATGGGGTTGGGCGCCCAGGTATCAAGCGTGATCGGTTCGGCGACGACGTTGATGTTCAGGCGTCGTCCTTCAGAGGAGGTGTTCAGCAAAAACTCGCGTTGTTTGAGTTTTTTAAGCGCGTTGGTCCTGGTGCGGATGAGTGCAACCTTTTCGGCGGAAAAACCGCGCTGGAGCAACTGTCGGTAAAGCGTTTCCAGGGTCGGCAGGGTCACCAGCGGTTGGTCGACGATAAATCCCCCTGAGTGCAGGTATTGGTTCTTCAGGTCACCGTAGGCGTTGATCAGCGCGCTCTCGTCGCCGCCCCGGCTGTAATTGAGCAAGTCAAACTGTAGGTCGCCGGAGCCTGGCGCGACGGTGGTCGTCTTGTAAAAAACCCCCACGTCGGCTTCGACCACCAGGTGTTTGCCAACCGTCACGCTGGGGGGAGACAGGTCAACGATCAGCGCCCGCAGGGTGCGGTTGTCATCGATGCCATCAACAATGCCTTTGAGTTTCACGACACTGCTTTGGGTACTCAACTGGATGTCCAGTTGAGCGTTGGGCAGGCCGAATTCGGGCTCGTTGATGAACGTGCCGTGGGTCTGTGGCCTGTACTGCAGGGGAGGGTGCGCAGGTAACGGTGTAAGTCTGAATCCGATGCCATGAGGGCTTACCTCATGGACACAGCGGTTGATCACCAGCTTGCGTTTGCCCACAAGTTGCAGCGGGGCGGGTATCAGTCGGATATGTTCCAGCGCCTGGACTCGGCGCTTTTGGATCGAGCGTTGGTGCGGATAGAGTTTTTTGGTGAAGCAGATGAGGGGAATCGGGCTGCGTTTTTGCCTGCCGGGCGTGCATACGGAATCGAGCTCGTCGGTGAGGTTGAAAAAGGCGGGTGAGTTCAATTCGTCCAGATGACTGGGGGCGTTATGGCTCAGGCGCCATACGCGGTCCTGGTCCAGCAGGTCAGTGGCATTGGCCCGTTGCATGATCAAAGGCGGCGTTTCGAAAAGTGGTTGCGCCACCAGCGCCTTGTAGCCGTCCGCCGTGCTGACGGGGGTGACTGCAATGGCGTTGGCGAGGCGCAAGTTCTGTATTTGAGGCCCATAAGGTCGCGCGCTGAAGTTGTCGAAGGCATACCAGGCGAGCGGGCGTTTAATCACCAGCAGGTCAGTCAAACCATCAGTGTGCGTCACGGTTGCCGGCCCTGCATCGGCCCTGTCTATCAGCCGGGTGTAGGGGGTGGCGGTTCCAGGCACGCTTCGCTGCCGGGCATTGCGCAGTGCTGTGTTCAATGCCTGTTGGCCTGATTGATTCAGCCGTATCAGGCCATGTCCGGTAAGGCGCACCAGGGACGGCGCCAGGTCGAGAGGGTTGAGGGTGTCGTTCAGGTAGCGGGCACTGAGTTTGGCCACGTGCAGGAGTTTTACGTAGGCCGGGGCGGTGTTTCTCAGGCGGTTCACGCCGCCGACCAGCAAGCCTTTGGTTGGGAGGAACAAGCCAATTGCATCGAAGGCACACCCCCAGGCCCCCTCTACCTGGCGATTGATTTCGCCAGAGGCCAGGTCGTGGGCGCAGGACCAGAAAGGTATGAAACCTAAAAGCACCTTGAAGAGGTTCTCGGCGTTTTGTGTTCTCTTCTCAAGGGTGGTCGCCTCCCTGGCTTGTACCAGCAAGGCATCGATATCGAGGAAGAAATGTTGTTCGACGATGGTGTTCGCCAGGCTGCGGCATCTGGGCGAGTCGAAAGTCAACGGTGAATCGAGTGTCGGCGCGGCCTCGAAGTGCCATAGTTGATCCAGCACCACGGTTGAATGCTGATCGGGCCTTGGTGGTCGACCTGTCAAGTAGGCTTGTTCGTCAATGGGTAACCGGCTGCCCAAGTACATGACTGTGGTCGGTTGGATGCTACGGGGATTACCGGTGGTCACTGTTATGGACACACCGCCAAGTACCAGGCCAGATGGAATACGATCGTTTTTGCACACAAGGTTCAGTAATGGAAACAGCTCATAGTAATGAACATTGCCATTTACCTTGCAGCTCAGGATAAAACCGAGCCTGCCTGTGCGGGCCATCCGTTCGCTCAGCGCCTCCAGGTGAGGTGGTTTTTTCGCTGGTTGCCGCATCACCAACAGTTGCACGTCGCCTTTTTGCAGTTTCAAACGATCGGCCAGTGGCAGCTGTGACAGCAGGTATTGAATGACGCAGGTGTAGGCTTGCTTGAGTGCCTTTACCCGAGTCTCGCAAACTGTCTGGAACAGCATGTTGATATCCGCCAGTTTGGCGAAGTGCTCTTTCATGTTCGCCAGGTCGATGCCTGGGTGTGTTGAATGCCACTGTGCTGCAAAGGGCTGCAAGTGACCACTCATGTGCAGCTCCACCAATGATTGCGGGTTTAAACCCGGCAGGAGGAGTGGGGGAGGGACTTGGGTGAGGCTGGCTTTCCAATGCAGGCATTTGCGCGTGAGGAATCGGTTTTTGGGGAACACTTTTTCAAGGTCCTTGCGTGCAAGACTTCGGCGAGTGGTGAGCGGGGTGGCGAAGAGTGTCGAGGCCTTGCGCAATGCCTCGATACGCGTGTCCAGGTTTTTTTTGACGACATCAATCTCATCCACGCTATAGGCATGATCGGCGGGCACTGCTTGCAGTTCGCCCTGGGCAACCGCCCAGTCGATCAGGCTGCCGGTCGCGTAATGTGTGCGCCATTCTTGTTGCCTGCGGGTGCCCGGCTTTTGCATGGCCAGGGTCATGACGTCATTGAACGTCAGGTGTCTGGATGAGCCACAGGCGAGCGCTTCTGCCAGCATCACGCCGTGCTTGAAGAGCATCCAGGCGTGAGAACTCATGAAATACAGCGAGTCAGGAATCTCCTGGACCAGGAACTCAGGCGCGATACCGGCCAGCAACAGATGCGCGGCCAACGCGGTGGTGGCGGAGGTCGCAACGCCACTGTCGATCAGGTGCAATTCGATGATGGTACGTAATGGCGAGTAGCACCGGCCCCAGTAATCGCTGTGATTGAGGTTCAGGCCGGCCACCCTATAGCGTGTTTCACCGGCGTGTGGATCGAGGTTAAGGATCAATGCGGCCAATATCAGGGCGTCACGGCTTGCTTGATTGGTCGTCTCATCGGCTGCGTGGCCATACCACTGCACGGCGCTGATCAACAGATCCGCCAGCCTTTGCACCGCTGGGCGGGCGAGTAATTTGTGCAGCAGTTCCTCGGCTTCGGCCGGGAGAGTGTGATCCGCCAGCAGGTCGGCGGCCAGCAGGTCGATTAAACCTTTATTGGGGCGGGGTAAAAAATCACGGGTGACACGAATGACCTTGGCGCGTTGCTCGGCTGACAGGGTCAGTGTGTCCGGTTGAGGCATGCCCAGGGCAGCCCAGTAGTTTCCCAGTCTGGGGGAGACGGGTTGGGTGGTTTCCAGGCTGTGCAGGGTTTTTTGCAGCGCCTTTTGTTTTATCGGCATGTCGAGTTTATAGCGCTGCAGCCCTTTTTTAAGGTCTGTCTGCTTTTGCGGTGTCGAGGGCGTAAGGGCGGGGTGAGGGAGCGGGGTGTCGGTCAGCATCACTCGGGGGGCGGCCTGCGCGGGGCTGGGTGTTTTGTTCACGAGCATGTTGCTCACCGCTACGGCCAGCGTGTCGCGATCATGGGCAATGGCAAGCCGTTGGCGGTGATCCATCAAGGCGATATCGGCATTGGCCAGGTCACCGCTGGGAGGAATAGGTAGGGGGTCACTGCGGCGCAGTCGTGCAACCAGGTCCCAGGCAGCCTCGCGGGTGCCAGGCAGTTCGAGGCCGTGGAGCCTGAGCAATTGTGCCTGGCTTATCTTGGTGTCGACATGGATGTTCAGGTCCAGGCGTCGGGCAACGACCATCAGGCTTTCAAGCGGTTCGCCCGCCGACAGCGGCGCCAGTAACTCACGGCCGATGTTGACAGGCACGCCACCGGCCTTTACGCCTCTGATCGTCTGTATGCGGGGGTCAAAATCATATTCGTCAGGTAGCAGGTCACGGGTTTGGTCCAATGCCTCAAACCCCGGGTGCTCAATGATGCCCTTGAGTAACGTCGCCGCGCTTTGCAGGGTTTTGGCGCAAAACGATTGCGACGTTAACTGCAATCGCGCCCGGTCCAGCATGTGTGGGCTGAACGCGGTTTCGTCCAGATTCGCGGCGATGATGCTGGCCATCAGTTGTTCAGCCAAAGCGCGCAGGTCCTGGTTCGATTGCTCGAACGCGGTTGTAAGGCTGGGCGAACCGGCGGTGCCGCAAAACGAATACAGGCGACTCATTTCTTCGATCACCATCTCACGCTGTATGCGGTTTTGCGGTTGTGGGTAGCCGTAGAACCTCAAGACCTGCCGGGCGCTCAGTTGCAGGGGCGGGTTTTGATCCTTGGGCGGCAGGCAGGGCAGGCCGATGGCGTCTGGGTCGATGATGTGGGCGATGTGCAAAATCGGAGGTGTAAACCGCCGCCAACCGCTGTCGTCGCTCAGTGTGACGCTCGGCGTGGTCTCATTTTTGGCGTACAACGCTCCGTTGCGCAGGGTCATGCCGGTGAGGCGCATTGAGCGACGTTGGGCCCAGACAAGTAATTGCGGACGGTTGAGCGCCTCGCGAAAGAGTTGCAGCCAGCAGTCCAGGGAGCAATGTGGGGCAATGACCAGAAGAGTGGCCGGGGCGTTCGAGCGGATTTTCAAGTGTTCGATCAATGTTTGGAGCATTTGCCTGTCGCTGCTCTGGCGTTGCGCCTTGCCTTGGTCGAGGGTGGTCTGAGTAATGGGGGAGGGGCCGTCGTTGGTGGTCAAGTCAGTCATCCGTGAAATCTCGTTGAAGGTACTGGCCGAGCGTGCCTTTTACGGAGGCAGGCTGCAGCGGGACCGTTCTCGTTTCTTTCTGGAGGGTGTCGCTATGGGGTGAAGGACTTGAGCCGGGCGTCGGCAATTGCGCCATCGCAGGGCATGACGATGCACCAATGCTGTGCAATACTCGCCGCCGTTTTGGTCAGCGGCTTTCAGGATAAAACCAGTTAAAGCTCCTTCGTAAACCGGCTTATTCCCACGAGCTACCACTGAAATTGTGTTTTTTTATAGTGAAAAACCCTGTGTCGAGGTTTTTATACTGCATGCCCCGCTGACTTTGTAGGCTTCGTCCTACAAGGTGGGTTTGTCCATGAAACAGACTCGGACTCATCCCCACTGCCAGGCTTATCGGCCTGTCTGTGAGACCAGGTGGTTTATCCAATAACAAGATGAGGTTGTATCCCCATGCCAGTCGGCAACCCACTGCCCCATGGCGAGACCGCTCAAGGCGGCCCGCTCAAACGCGAACTTGGTGAACGGCATATTCGCCTGATGGCCCTTGGTGCCTGTATCGGTGTCGGCCTGTTCCTTGGTTCGGCCAAGGCCATTGAAATGGCCGGCCCGGCGATCATGCTGTCCTACATCATCGGCGGCCTGGCGATCCTGGTGATCATGCGCGCCCTCGGCGAAATGGCGGTGCACAACCCCGTCGCCGGCTCGTTCAGCCGTTATGCCCAGGATTACCTCGGCCCCTTGGCGGGCTTTCTCACCGGCTGGAACTACTGGTTCCTGTGGCTGGTGACCTGCGTGGCGGAAATCACCGCCGTGGCCGTGTACATGGGCGTCTGGTTTCCCGACACCCCACGCTGGATCTGGGCCCTGGCGGCGTTGATCAGCATGGGCACGATCAACCTGATCGCGGTCAAGGCGTTCGGTGAGTTCGAGTTCTGGTTCGCCCTGATCAAGATCGTCACGATCATTGCCATGGTCATCGGCGGCGTCGGTATCATCGCGTTTGGTTTTGGCAATGACGGCGTGGCGCTGGGCATTTCCAACCTGTGGGCCCACGGCGGCTTTATGCCCAATGGCATCACGGGAGTGTTGATGTCCTTGCAGATGGTGATGTTCGCCTACCTGGGCGTGGAGATGATCGGCCTGACCGCTGGTGAAGCGAAGAACCCGCAGAAGACCATTCCCAGTGCCATCGGCTCGGTGTTCTGGCGCATCCTGCTGTTCTACGTGGGGGCGTTGTTTGTGATCCTGTCGATCTACCCATGGAATGAAATCGGCACCCAGGGCAGCCCATTCGTGATGACCTTCGAGCGTCTGGGCATCAAGACCGCCGCGGGCATCATCAACTTCGTGGTGATCACCGCCGCGCTGTCGTCCTGCAACGGCGGCATCTTCAGCACCGGACGTATGCTCTACAGCCTGGCGCAGAACGGCCAGGCACCTGCCACCTTCGGCACCACGTCGAGCAACGGCGTACCGCGCAAGGCGTTGCTGTTGTCGATCTTCGTACTGTTGTTGGGTGTACTGCTCAATTACATGGTCCCGGAAAAAGTCTTCGTGTGGGTCACTTCCATTGCCACGTTCGGCGCGATCTGGACCTGGCTGATGATCCTGCTGGCTCAGCTCAAGTTCCGCAAAAGCCTGAGCCCGGCAGAGGCGGCTGGCCTCAAGTACCGTATGTGGTTGTACCCGGTCAGTTCCTACCTGGCGCTGGCGTTCCTGGTGATGGTGGTGGGGCTGATGGCGTACTTCCCCGATACTCGTGTGGCGCTGTATGTGGGCCCGGTGTTTCTGGTGGTGTTGACCGTGCTGTTCTACGTGTTCAGGTTGCAGCCAAAGACCGTCGCTCAAGGGACGGTGCGCTCCGCGTCCTGATGTGTGTCTTGTGACAAAAGCCCCACCCCGCTCTATCGCGGGGTGGGGCTGACTGCCGTATTTTCTGCACTATCCTCTATTTGCGGTGAGGTGCCTGCCGCCCCTGGTGCCTGACATCGCGAGCACTGCGCCTGTGTATAACGCGGGGCATCCGGTGCCGCGCGTTATCGCTTTGCTCATATCTATCTATCCCTCCAACGATAATTCATTCCTTAGGCTGGCTGCTTCGACAGCTACCTTTGAAGAGTGACTTCATGCCCGAAAGCAACCCCCTGCTACTGCCCTGCGACTTGCCACCGTTCTCTGCCATCAGAGCAGAACACTTGGTTCCCGCCATTGAGCAAATCATCGCTGATAGCCGCAACACCATCGCCACGATCATTGCCAGCCAGGCGTTATTCCCCACGTGGGACGACCTGGTGCAAGCAGTGGAAGAACTGGAGGCACGCCTGGACGGCGTTCTCAAAATCATTGAGTTGCTTGACTCCGTTCCCCAGGGGCCGACATGGAAGCTGGCATCACATCGCAGTTACGAGCTTGCAAGGCAGTACAGCGCCGAGCTGGCCGCGAACACTGATCTGTACCAGCTTCACCGACAACTTGCCGATAGCCCGATCGCAGCCCTTTTCAATCAACAACGCCAAAGCGCGTTGCGTAAAATACTGCGCAAGTACCACTTGGCTGGCCTTGATCTTTCACCTGAGAATCAACTACGGCTCAAAACGTTGAACCTGCAAATCGAGGAATTCAGCCAAGAGTTCCTGCGGCGTGTGAAAGACTCCAGCGACGCATGGCGTAAGCACATTCAAGACAAGGCGATGCTCAGTGGGTTGCCTGGCGCAGCCCTGGCACGCATGGAGGCCGCGGCGCGGGACGCAGGCCTGGATGGCTGGTTATTAACCCTTTCCGAGCAGTCCTTTCAGGAGGTGATGAGCTACGCCGACCATCGAGCCTTGCGCCAGGAAATGATGGTGGCTTACTACAGCCGTGCCGTGGGCACCGGTCCCGACGACATTGCCACCGACAATGAACCGGTTCTGAGCGTGTTGCTCGACAGCCGGCACCAGAAAGCAAAATTGCTCGGCTATGCCAACTTCGCCGAACTGGCGTTGGTGGAACAAATGGCGGAGACGACCGATGAGGTCACTGCATTTTTGCATCAACAGATTGATCGGGCACGCATGACATTTGCCCATGAGGCACAACAACTGCAACGCTATGCCGCACAACGTGGGATCAATACGCTGGAACCCTGGGATTACAACTATTATGCGGAAAAAATTCGCCAGGACGTGGCGGGTGTCTCCCAAGACGCCGTGCGCAAATACTTCCCGTTGGAAACGGTGCTGCACCGCCTGTGCGCGTTCACCAAAACGCTGTTCGGCGTTGAGCTGATTGAACAAACCACCGTCGATACCTGGCACCCGGATGTGCGGGTATTTGAACTCAGGGAGTACGGCGAGCCCATTGGGCATTTGTTCATTGACCCTTATCGCCGCATGGCAGGCGGCGAGATTGGCGTCGCCTCAGGTGTGCGCAATCACCGGATGACCGCCGAGGGGCGTCCACAACGTCCCATAGTTGTGCTACGCAGTCAGTTGCCACCCCCTGCAGCGACTCAGCCTTGCTTGCTGGATCACTTGCAATTAAGGATCTTATTGCATGAGTTCGGCCACTGCCTGCAGCACCTGTTGACCGCCGCTCCCTACCGGGCGATTTCCGGTATGGGCCAATTGGGCCATGATACGACGGAGTTTTTCGGCCAAGTGCTGGAGCAATTCTGCTTTACTCCGTCGTTCCTGGCCTGGCTATCCGGCCATTTCCAGACAGGAGATTCCTTGCCTGACGATATGGCCACTCAAATGAGCCGATTTGTTCACACCCAGACCAGTCAGGAAAGCGCCAGTGTTTTGCTCACGGGGCTCGTCGACTTCGAGCTGCACCGTACTTACGGCGATGGACGTACACCTCATGAAGTTTTCACCCATGCCAACGTTGAAGTCGGGCATTTGCAGTGGCCTGATGGCACCCGCCCGACCAACAGTTTCGAACAACCGATGGGTAGCTATGGGGCCAAGATGTATTCCTACAAGTGGTCTGGTGTCTTGGCCCGCCAGGCTTTTGAACGGTTTGAGCGTGATGGCCTGTTCAACCCGGAGACCGGGAAAGCCTTCCGGGACGCGTTCATCACTGAGGGCGATACCGGTACGCTGTTGAGCGCACTTGCGCTTTTCCGGGGGGACGGCGCGGGATGTATCGGGCATTCCTCCGGGGCATGAAGCGCTGGTGCATATGTAGCCCCTTGGCTGAAACCTGAAACGCCAGAGTGATCTTCAGCAGCCAATCCGGCACGGAGAGCACTCAATGAGCACTGACACCCCACCGTATTTTTTCAGCGAAACCCAAACCGATCGCACACAGCTAACAGAGCGCCAACGCTCACGCAACTTTACCCTCAAGGACCTTGACTGGTTCGACTCGGTCTATCTGGCCACCGATGATTTGCGGCGGGCACACAAAGCGCCGATGCACGTCCAAACCCTGCAACTGAATGTGCTTGGTCAACCGGCTATTGAATTGGCGGGTGCATTCGTCATGAGCCCCGCCCCAGAAGGCGGGGTTGTTCTCTATACACCCGCTTGTGGTCTGGAAAAGCTGGAAAGCCATGAAGTCCTGAAGGCGCAATTGAAGTCGTGGCTCAAAGACTCGTCACAGCGCCAAGCATTGCTTGATTACCTTTCCATCTCCCAGCAATTAACCCTGACGCCTACTGCAACCCTGACGATTACCGCACATACCGTGGCTGGCGCTGTCTTCGAAGCACAACATGCGACCCTCACCCATAACCTGCTCGAAAATGCTCGGTTGATGCGCGAGGAGCTGCTCAAGTTGCCCAGTTTCACTTCTCTGCTGGATGAATACATTTCCTCCAAGTTGGCGCAGTCTTTTACGGGAGGCGATCAGCGCCAAATCCAGGTGCAGAGTTATGTCATCGACGCATCCAGCGAATCAGGCAATTCTGACTCGCCAACGTCCCGACACACGACCACCCGCTCCTTGAGCGAAACTGTCCTCAGGTATTTCGTCGCCAATGGCTGGCCTGCGGGTGAAACCCGGCGCTACTACCACCCCCAGCAGCCTGCTCAGAAAGCTGATGATCAGTTGCGTTGGGACGTATCAGTCCAAGGATTGGCCCGGGGCTTGAAAGCCTATATGAAGCAACAGCCCAAGACATTTTGGGCGCTGCCGACCGCTGCTGGGTCCTCACGGCTACAACTTTTTACCAATGCCATGGCCAATGCCTTTTTCACGGTGGCGCTGGAGCAACAACAGCAAACTACGATTACGGTTGAGCAGCGTCTGCAACTACAGGCCTTGCCGCTCAAGGCTGTGCTGCCCGCGACAACGCTTGCTCCTGCGATCGATGTTGAAAAGGCACTGCTGAGTGAGCCTGAACAGACCCCCGCCGAGCTGGCAGGCACACTCATCATCAGCAGCAGTACCAAAAGCGACGATGGCTCGCCCTGGCTGCTTTATACCCCCCACCAGGGCCTGCAATCGTTTACCGAGCTGGGAGCACTCAAAACCCACCTTCTTGAGGGTCTCAGCTCCCGGCAACATGCCGATGCCTGGAGAAAGCACCTGTCCAGACCGGAACGCTATAACGAAGTCGACCTGCTGGCCTGCGACGTCACCACAGCCTCGATCACCGGGGTTATTTTCCAACGCATCATGGAGGGCATCATTGAGAAACAAGGTCGCAACCTCGAATACGCCCTCGATCAGTATCGCCTGAGCCAGGGCACGATGGACCTCGACGCCCTGGTTGATCATGTGCTGGATGTGCGTGGCATGATTGACCCAACATTACTGACCTTCGAACCCATGGGGCGTTGGAGTACCCAGTTGGCAGAGACCTGGACGGCGACGGTGACTGAACCCAGGGTTCCACCAACGCTTGCTGCAATGCGCACAACGGTGCATTTACTCGAAAATGTCGCCGTCGAAATCGAACAACACCTAGCGTTTCGCCCCTCGCTGGAGCGTTCCGTTATCACCTATCTCAATACCAAACTGTACGCCATCAAGCAGCAACACTTGCAGGCTGCGTGCCTCTCGATACGTCAATACAGCAACCCTTCGAATGACACTGACAAACCTCAACTGCTCTCATCGAGCAGTATGGTCGACTATTTTCTGGCACGTTTATGTGGCGAAGCGGGCCCACTCATCAATCCGCTAAACACTCACGTCTACTCAACCGCTCCTGGCAAACCCGCCACCAAGGTCTCGGGTATGGACGCCGCTACTTTCAATACGCTGATCAACGGTGCAGTCGGTGGGTTTAAACAGTACCTGCGTAGAACCCACAGCGTGTCCCCCAACATGCAGCCCTTGCTGAGAAAGGCAATGGAGATGGGCTTGACGGGGGAGGTGCAAGTCAGGCTTTGGAACAACGCTTTACTGCCCCTCGACTACGAAGTGCTTTTGACCGTGTTAGGTATTTACGCCAGAGACTTACGCCCTGGCGTCAATGGGTTCCGCCCTGATGCGTTTTCTTTGCAGGTCGTACCGACTGGGCAGAATACCCCGCTGGTACTCAATAACTGTTTCGTGCTGACCGAGCGCGGCGGGCTTGATCTTCGATATTCCGGCCGCACGCTGCTGTGGACGCCCGCGTTGGGCCTGGAAAGTTTCTCCTCATTGAATGACTTCAAGGCAGAGATAAATCGACGCCTGGCAATCCCGAACGAGCGGCAGGCTTTCCTGGCGAACCTGACGCCACCGGACTGGGAGGCACAACCGAGCTATGCATTCAGCGCCCTTGAACTGATCGAAGACAACCTCGTTGAGCACTTGCAACGAACCTATGCGCAACAAAAAGACCGTGAACTGGCGCAAATTCTGTCCATGCAGCTGTCGGTCGATCAGCTGCGTAAGCTCTGGCAGGTTCAAGCCACACAAAGCCTGGCGCCCACCAACGTGCAGCGTGCCAAGGACATGGTCCAGGCCATGATCCGGCAACAGGGTTTGCAATGGTTGGGCAAAGCCCGTGCTGTGGATCAACAGCTGTACGTCGAATTGCTGGAACAGTATCGAAACAATGTCACCGACAATCAGGATTACCTGCACGGGATCGACTCCCTGGTTCAGTTCACGCGCAAGAAGCTCAGCACTTTACTGAAGGACCTTGGCGCTCAGGACAGCGTCACACCTGATGAAATCGAAGTCGGGCTACCGGCGCAGGGCAGTACACCTGCCCGCAACCAGTCGCTGCTGGACTATGCCTTGAGTCATCAGTCGTACTGGAAGGATGAGGTGCCCCTCTTCGCCAGCACCGGTACAACGCCGTTGCCATCCACCCTGGATGCGCAGACGCTGAAAACGCGGATACAGGCGTTGAACATCAACGCGGCTTACCAAACGTACATCAAATCCTTCCTGGGCCCTGCCAGCCCGGACCTTGAGCAACGCTCTACGCGATTCGCCAAGCAACTGCCGTGGCAATTGATGCAATACGCTCATGGCATGAGGTTGCAGGACCAGCTTTCACCGACGGCCTTCGGGCTCATTCAACAGATCATGGACATGCCCGATGCGATCGCCCGTGCGACAGTGGTGGATGCCAACGCGATGATCCGCCCTCTGGAACTGTTGGTCGATGACGGGAAGAAAACCATCAAGATTCCCGGGGCTTATTTGATCGGCTCCGCCTCCGGTGATGAGGGGGCTCTAGTCCTTTATGCCCCCTATAGCCCAGGCTACACCCTCAAGGAATATACCGTTGAGGCTGCACTATGTGCTGAGTTGACAGCTTCCGGCGCATTACAGCGTTGGGTTCGGCAGGTGGTCCCGGCCGTTGACCTCGCAGCACTGACAAACGCACTGGAGCAACCCCAGGCCAGCACCACCCTGCAGCTGGCAAGCAACCCCATCAACGCTGCGCTGTTCAAACAGCTGTTCACCGACAATGTGGAGCTGCTGACAACGCTGCTGGGCTGCCAAAAAGCCGCTGATGCAGGCACTGCCTGGGATACGGCCAAGGCCGTGTTCTCTGAGGGTGTGCAGGCGGCCACTGTATTTTTTGCCGGCAAACTGGCCTACCCCCTGGTGGTCTGGCAGAGCTATAAACTGTTCAAGGCTTCTGCCGAAGAGCTGCAAAGCCACCAATGGCATGAGGCACTGGGGCATTTCATCGGTGGTGTCGCCTTGCTGGCCGATTTGCGCAACTCCATGCCTCCCGTATCAGAGGGCGGCATGCCCGCGGCACCCGAGCCGATCCCGCCGCCTTCCACACCTGTGACCTCTGTGGTGTCCTGGCCCGCGCTGGACATTACCGCTGCCTCCCGCACCCGGCTCCAGCGTTTCGAAGTCCTTGAGCCAAGCTTGGCCAACCTGATCAAAGACACCTCACTCAACCTTTACCGATCGACCTCCAACCATTACTACGCGGCGGTGGCAGGGAAAGTGTTCGAAGTCATCAAGCATGGCCAGGGCTGGCGCATCATCGGTGATGGCGAAGTCGGTCCTGAGGTACAGCGCAACCCTCGACAACAGTGGATGCTCAGTAGCGCCGGCCCATTGGTGACGGGGCGACGGACCATTGCACGATTGCTTAATCGCTTCTACTCCGAGCCATTTGCGCGTTCGAGCATGAATGTATTGGCCAGCGGGATGCGCGAGATACGAGCGCTTTACGCTCGGGAGTCCTGGGTTATCACCGATGCACTTGCCTTGGCGACGTTTTATGCAAAGAACGCCCAGGAAAATTTGCGCCTGATCGCGCAAACACCCCTTGCGGCACCTGAGCTCGTCAGACAGATCAAAGCGTTTTTCGGCTTGCAGACGCTCGAGGTCGAACACCTTGAAAAAATTCAGGAGATCGTCGATACGGTCTGCACTGCGTTGATGGAGCCCTCACTGACCTCCCTGGACTCAACGCGATTTGTCATTGGCCGTTCGCGGATGCCGGCTTCTCAGGGTGGACACACGTTGATGGCCTTTACGATTGTCCCCGACCCCCTTCAACTGGTGTACTTGACCGAGACGTTTTTCAACCCGGGTCTGAAATACAGTCATTTGTTGACCAAGCCGTTCTATGTCAGCGCCCACGCCCGTGCGACCACCCTCATTCACGAAATCACTCATCATGTCTGTGCGACGCTGGACTTGGCTTACGTGCATTCAGGCCATCCCTTTGATGACCTGATTGATCCGCAAACCCCTGAGGGCAGTAACACTAAAGCAGTCCTGGAAAAGCGCCATCTTTCAAGACTGTCGCTCAATACTCCGACCCATGAGTTGTTCCAGATCGTCGATGTTGCAACCGGCTTCAAATCAGACCCTACCCAGGGCACGTCAACACAGCATGTGCTCGACAGGCTGCTCACCGTTACCGGCGCCCAAACCCTCGCCGATGCGCGGCGAGTTTTCCGTAGCGATCCGCTTAAACGCATCCTTACGGTACTTAACAACGCCGACTCCGTCGCCTACCTGATTGCACAATTGGGGCGTCGAAAAGTGATACCTGTTGGCTTATGACTACAACGTCAGGTCATCGCCCAGGCGTTTGCTCCTGCGCAGCGAGGCGGGCATTAACTATTTGGCTTGTCTCGCTTCAAGGGGCGTGGCGTCTGGTTGAGGTGTTTGTTGAACTCCATCCAGGCCGCGAGGGCCGACATCAGCACCACACCGAGCAAGGCGGTGAGTAATTGCATGACCACGGCGTCATGCGCCAGGGCATTGAGCATGTCCGCCAGTGGCGCCAGCACCACGCCCAGGCAGAACACTTCCAGGGAATAACGGCCCATCTGGCAAATCCGTTCAGCCAGACGGTTTTGCGTCCATTGCGGGTTTGGCAACAGCTTGGCGGTGACATAGGCCAGCGCCAGGAAGTGCACGAGACGCACCGGTGACAGATTGGTCTTGCTGATGGGGTACAGCAGGTTGCTGAGCGTGGTAGGCATCACCGCATCATGGACTTCAGGCCAGAGCCACGACAGCGTGATCACGCCGGCCACCACCACATACAGCGCCGCCGCAACAAACAGCGGCTGGCGCTGCAAGGGGCGTGTCTCGGGCGCGCTGGGTCGCTGGCTGTAAATCGCCGCGGCGCCCCCCAACACAAACAGCAATTGCCAGGTGACAGGGTTGAAATACCACACGCCATCGGCAATGGCGCGCAGGTTCCAGCCCATCCACGGCGCCATCAGGTATACCACCAGCGAGACACTCACCACGGCCCAGGGCGCGCGCACCATCAGCGGCAGCACCACGGACAAACCAGCCAGCAAGACGATGTACAACGGCAACGGATCCATCAGGTTGGGCTTGAAGCGCAACAGCAGTTCATCGGTCAATGCCTGTTGCGGGTGGGTGACGAAGTGCGTCAGGCCCATCTCCGCCACCAGGTCGCGGGTTTCTACATGGTTGTTGGCGAAGAACACGATACCCATCAGCATGGCCAGCAGGAAAATGTGCACCACATACAACACCCAGGTGCGGCGCAGGATTTTCAGGCAGGCCATCCAATAGCCTTCGCGCTGCATGACCTTGCCGTAGGCCAGCACCGAGGCGAACCCGGCGAGAAACACGAAGACCTCCGCCGCGTCGCTGAAGCCGAAGTTGCGCAGAGTGATCAGGCCGAGAGGGTTGTGGGGGACGTGATCCCAGAAAATGAAGATCAACGCCAGGCCCCGAAAAAAATCGATGCGCGGGTCGCGTCCGTTCAGCATGGCAGCGGGCTCTTGAACAATTAGTTGAATGACGATAGGTGAGCGCGCGCGTTGTCGTACGCGGCACGTCGAGCGGGCGCAGGTTGGCGGTATTTGTAAGCAATTGCAAAGGTTGGATATTACTGAATGTCTCTAGACATCAATGATCACCAGAATGCCCCTGCTGCCGGTGAGCACACCGTGGGCAGTGCCGGCCTCCACGAGGTACATCTGGCCGGCGTCCACCCTGATGACTTGATCACCGATGCACAGGTGCAAGTACCCACTGATCACCAACAACCCTTCGTTGTAGCCGTGGGTTTCTTCCTCGTACGCCTGCTCATCCATGCGCAGTACTTTGATCCGCGCCGGGCCAACCTGACCCAAGCGTGTGGATTTCCAACTGTCGGGCAATTGCGCGGCGATTGCAGCGAAGTCCAGTAACGGCATGTGAATCTCCTTGTTTCAACGATGCCGTCGGTGGTCCGGTTCAGCAGGCGGTAGGTCTTGTCAGAAAGCATCCATCAACAAGACCCGGCACGGCTTGGCTTGAAGCTCATTGATCTGCGGCACCAACCGTTTGAAGTGCTCGGTCTGGCAGTGCGCATCCAGCGCCGCCTGATCAGGCCATTGTTCGATAAAGATAAAATGCCCTGGGTCTTTTTGATCGACAAACAGATCGTAGGCAACGCACAGCGGTTCCTGGCGGGTTTTTTCCACCAGTTCGGCGTACCACGGGCGCACGGTTTCCAGGTGCTCTGGCTTGATAAAGTCTTCAGCGATGACTTTCAACATGGTAGGCGTCCTTCAGGCAGCAGCGGTTTCATGGGGCTCAAAGCTGTCCGCCCGCGCCATCTGCCACATGCGCGAATAGAACTCGCCGTTCACGTCTCCCGTGAGCAATTCGCCGGGCTTCAGGAACACATGCAACTGCGAGAACAGCTTGATCTCGGTAGCCGACATGCGTCGCACCAAGTGCTTGGCCGACAATTGCGACGGGTGATCGAGCCCTGCGGCGGCGAGCATTTCGGCCAGGGCGTGCAGCGTGTTGCGGTGGAAGTTGAACACACGCTGGGCCTTGTCCGGCACGACCAGGGCTCGTTGGCGCAGTGGGTCTTGCGTGGCCACGCCGGTCGGGCATTTGTTGGTGTGGCAGGACTGCGACTGGATGCAGCCAATGGCGAACATGAAGCCACGTGCCGAGTTGGCCCAGTCGGCGCCGATGGCCAGGACGCTGGCGATATCGAACGCACTGACAATCTTGCCGCTGGCGCCGAGTTTGATTTTGTCGCGCAGGTTCAGGCCCACCAGGGTGTTGTGCACAAACAGCAAGCCTTCACGCAGCGGCACGCCGATATGGTCGGTGAACTCTACGGGGGCGGCGCCGGTGCCACCTTCCTTGCCATCGACCACGATAAAGTCGGGGAGGATGCCGGTTTCGAGCATGGCCTTGGCGATGCCCATGAATTCCCATGGGTGGCCCAGGCAGAACTTGAACCCCACGGGTTTGCCGCCGGACAGTTCACGCAATTGGGCGATGAATTGCATCAGTTCGATGGGCGTGGAAAACGCACTGTGGCGCGACGGCGAGATGCAGTCTTCGCCCATCATGATGCCGCGGGTGTCGGCGATTTCCTGGGTGACCTTGTGCTTGGGCAGGATCCCACCATGGCCGGGCTTGGCACCCTGGCTCATCTTGATTTCAATCATGCGCACCTGCGGGTTTTGCGCCTGCGCGGCAAAGCGTTCCGGGTCGAAACGGCCGTCGCTGGTGCGGCAGCCGAAGTAGCCGCTGCCCAGTTCCCAAGTCAGGTCGCCGCCGTTTTCACGGTGGTAGGGGCTGATGCTGCCTTCACCGGTGTCATGGGCAAAGTTGCCGAGCTTGGCGCCTTGGTTGAGGGCGCGAATCGCGTTGGCGCTCAACGAGCCGAAGCTCATCGCCGAGATGTTGAACACCGACGCCGAGTACGGTTGTGTGCACTGCGGGCCGCCGACCATCACGCGAAATGCGCTGGGGTCGCTCAACGGTGCCGGGCGCATGGAGTGGCCGATAAATTCGAAGCCCGACTGGTATACATCGATCAAGGTGCCGAAGGGCTTGTCTGCGGTTTCGTTCTTGGCACGCGAATACACCAGCGAACGTTGGGCCCGGGAGAAGGGCAGGGCGTCGCTGTCGGATTCGAGCAGGTATTGGCGGATTTCCGGGCGGATGCCTTCCACCAGGTAACGGATATTGCCCAGGATCGGGTAGTTGCGGCGCACCGCGTGGGGGCTTTGCAGCAGGTCGAAAATACCGATCAGGCTGAGGATGCCGGTGACCAGGGTAATCGGCCACAGCCATTCATGTTCGATAAAGGGCAGGCTGGCGAGGGTGAAAATGACGCACACAGCAAAGAAGGCGTAGCGGCTTAACAAGGACAGGCTCATACGGTTTCCTTGGGTTCGGACTCTTCAGGTCGATCACCCATTCTGCGCCTCTGAGGAAACCCTAGACAACCTGTGGGAATAATCAGTTTGACCTCATCACTGGGACAGACTGGCCCGGAATAGACAATTGGCGACCTACAGTGAGCTTTCGAGGACAAGCTACAGGCTTGGGGTTAATGCAATCCGTTCTCGTTTGGTTGCATTGTTTGTGTTACTGTATAACACTTAAATTGCACTCAAACGCCCCGGAGGCTTTATGAAAGCTGGTATCCACCCCGACTACCGCACCGTACTGTTCCACGACACCGCCGCCGACGTGTACTTCCTCATCGGCTCCACTGCCGACAGCGACCGCACCCACACACACAGCGACGGCAACACCTATCCCTATATACCGTTGGACGTTTCAAGTGCTTCGCACCCGGTCTACACCGGCCAACAGCGCAAGACCCAAGCCGAAGGCCGCATTGCCGGCTTCAACAAGCGCTTTGCCTCGTTTGGGTCGAGCCCGAAAAAAGCCGACGCGTGAGGATGATTCGGCGGCGTGCCCTACGCCGCCGTCTGGCGAATCGGCAACACCACGCGAAATGTCGTGCCCCTGCCCAGTTCGCTGCTCACGGAGATATCCCCGCCGTGTTTCTTGACGATGCCGTAGGACAGTGACAACCCCAGTCCCGTCCCTTCGCCCACGGGCTTGGTGGTAAAGAACGGGTCGAAAATCTTCTGTAAGCTTTCAGGGGCAATTCCGCAGCCGTTATCGGCCACTTCCAGCCAGATATTCTCGCCTTCCACACCGTTGCTGATGGTAATGGTGCCACGCTGGGGCCCCATGGCCTGGGCCGCATTGATCACCAGGTTCATCACTACCTGATTGAGCTGCGAGGCCAGGCATTCGATGTCCGGCAGGGGCGTGTAGTGCTTGACCACGTCGGCCTTGTACTTGAGTTCGCTGGCGACGATGTTCAGGGTCGAATCGATGCCTTGCTGCAGGTCTGCCAATTGCCAGGTCTGGTCGTTATCCACGCGCGAGAAGTTCTTCAGGTCTTTGACGATCTGTACGACACGGCCAATGCCTTCCTTGGATTCGCGGATCAGGATCGGTATGTCTTCCTTGAGGAAATCCAGCTCCAGGTCGGTACGCAACACCTTTAGCTGATCGCGTTGTTCCGGCGCCGAGAGATGTTCCTCACTGCGCTGATAGGCGTCGAGCATCTGTTGCAGCTGCGTGAAGTAGCTGTCGAGCGTGCTGAGGTTGGAGGAAATAAACCCCACAGGGTTGTTGATTTCATGGGCGACGCCGGCGGCGAGCTGCCCAAGGGAGGCAAGCTTTTCCGACTGCACCAGTTGGCTTTCCAGATGCTTGCGCTCGTTGATTTCCAATTGCAGCGCCTGGGTGCGTTGTTCAACCAGTTGTTCCAGGTGAGATGTTTGCAGGGATGCACGCCGGGCCATGTCCCATTTATTGGCCAGGGTATTGGCCATTTGCTGCACTTCAATATTGTCGAACGGTTTTTTCAGGATCAGCAAACGGTCATGGGCCTGCAGGCGCAACAGCAGGTCTTCCCAGGAGTAATCCGAGTATGCGGTGCACACCACCACTTGCAGCTCGGGTGCGACCTGCCATAACGCCTCGATCGTCTTCGCGCCGTCCCAGCCCTGGGGCATGCGCATGTCAACGAACGCCAGTGCATAGGGACGCTGCTGCGCCATGGCGCTGGTGAGCAAGCCCAGACCCTCTTGGCCGCCATAGGCCGAATGCAGTTCGAACGCCTGGGCCTGGGGCTTGGCCGCTTCGCCAAACAGCGCTGACTCCATGTCATCCAGCGCCTGGTTGGGCGCAGTATCCGGCATCAGGATCTTGCGAAAATCCTCATGAATGGACGGTGTGTCATCGATCAGCAGGACGCGCCGGTTGGGAGGTTGGTTCATGAGCTGCTTCCGGCAAGGGTCAGGGGAATGGTCAAGGTGAATACCGCGCCGAGGCCCGGCCCGTCGCTGTGAGCGCTGAGCTGGCCGTGCATTTGCACCGCGGCCAGGGCGCAGCTGTGCAGGCCGAAGCCATGGCCTTCTTTGCGCGTGGTAAAACCATGGGTGAAGATCCGTGTCATGTTCTCGGGCGGTATGCCTTCGCCATCGTCCTTCACACTGATCTTCAAGGTATCTTCACCCTGGGCCTCGACCTTCAGCGTGATTTGCCGTGGCCTCTCGGAAAGATTGGACATGGCGTACTTGGCGTTGCTGATCAGGTTGACCATGATCAGCAGCAGGCGGTGCTTGTCGCCGAGGATCTGCGGTACCTGTGCGTATTCCTTGACCACAGTGACGTGGTGACGGCTCAGCGCGCCGGCGTTCATGCGCAGGGCATCGTCCATCAAGGCGCCAATATTGATCGGCTCCAGCAATGTGGCAGCGCCGGCATAGGATTGCTGGGTCGAGACGATGTCCTTGATGTGATCGATGCTTTTGCTCAGTTGCGCCAGCTCATCGCTCATGCCCTGTTGCTCCACGGCGATCGCTTCCACCAACTGGTTGAGGTAGCCGGGCAGCAATTTGCCCTTTTCATCGTCGGTGAGAAAGGTGCCCAGGTCGCCCTGGTGTGCGTTGATCAATTGCATCGCTTTGCCCAGGCCCAACGCTTTGCTGCCGCGCAGTTTACGACTGACCAGCTCGGCAGAAATATTCACGCTGTTGAGCACGTTGCCGACGTTGTGCAGCACGTTGGTGGCGATCTCTGCCATGCCTGCCTGGCGGGCGCTGTCCAGCAGTTCGCTCTGGGCATCCTTGAGTTGTTGGGTGCGCCGTTCCACACGTTGCTCCAGGGTTTCGTTGGCCGATTGCAAGGCGCGATTGACGCGGTTGATCTCGGCGAAACTGCGCAGCAGGCGCACCGCCAGGTAGAGCAACAGCACCACCAGCAGCGTCGAGAAGATCAACAGGTAGCGATGATATTGATGGTCAACGAGGTCCGCGTTCTGCTGGTCCTGATTGAGGTGGGTGGTCAGGTCGTCGAGGCGCTCGGCCACCGGCACGGCGGCAATGCGTTCGAGGAGGCTGTTGACCAGCGGCTGCTCGCGCAGGATCAGCGAAATATGGTTGCTGAGGATATCCACCGGCGCCTGGAACTCACTGGGCAGGCTCTCTTTGTTGATCGCCAGTTTGCCCAGGCCCACCAGGATATCGGCGGCGCGTTCGTCGCTGGTGACCTGGGCAAACTCCAGGCTGCTGAGCAGCAGGTCATAGGTGTCGGTGGCCACGCCTTGCAGTTGCAGCCGGCCTTGATCGTCAATCTGGTTGAATTGGGCCTGAATATCGTCTTCGGCGGTCGGCAAAAACGCCAGCGAGTTGCGCAATACGGCGTTGTGGGACTTGAACTGATCCACCAGGCGGGCTTTTTCCTGGATGGCGGCCACATACGCTGCCTGGCTGGCCTGCCAACCCGGCAGGTCGGCAGGGTTGTGGTAGGTGTCGCGGTCTTGCAGTTCGGACCAGATACGGGTCATGTCCGAGAGGGGCGTGACCAGCGGATCGTAGTTGTGGGTAATTGCGATCCGGGCCTTGAGCACTTCACTGTCCCATTGGGCATTGAGTTGCTGAAGCTGGCGGATCAGGTCCCGGGACTGGGTATAAGTGGCGGTTTGGTCGCGGGAAGATTTGAGGTACAAAAACACCAGTGTAGAGGCTAATAACAAGGCTATCAGGCCCAGCAGCATCTGGCTGGCACGGCGGCGCGAGAAACGTCTCATAGAGGCTTGCCCGCCCATTCGCCGGTCAAGGTTCTGAGAAACTGGATAATCAGCTCCTTGTCTTCCTGGGACGGAGTGCGCCCCAGCTGGTACTTGAACATCACGTCGACCGCGTCCTCCAGGGTCTTGGCCGAAGCGTCGTGGAAGTAGGGCGCGGTGACGGCCACATTGCGCAGGCTGGGCACCTTGAACACATGGCGATCCTCTTCATCGCCGGTCAGCAGGTAGCGGCCCAGGTCCGATTCGACCGGGTTGCCACGTGCCTTGAAGTAATCGCCCATCACGCCGAATTTCTGCAACATATTGCCGCCGATATTCACCCCCTGATGGCAGGCAATACAGCCGTACTCCTTGAAACGCTGGTAGCCGTATTTTTCCTTGATCGTCAGAATTTCGGTGTTGCCCAACAGGTACTGGTCAAATCGCGAGTTGGGCGTCAGCAGCGTGCGCTCGTAACTCGCCAGCGCGTCCTGCACGTTGGCGGCACTGACGCCATCGGCATACACCTGCGCGAAGGCGCGCTGGTAATCAGGGTGGGCGGACAGGTTGTATTCCACGGCTTTCCAGTCGCTGGCCATTTCCACCGGGCCGATGAGCGCGTGCTCGATCTGCGCTTGAAGGGTGTCGACCCGGCCATCCCAGAACTGCTTGAAGTTCAGGCTGGCATTGAACACGGTGGGCGTATTGAGTGGCACCGGCTTGCCATCCAGGCCAAGGGAGAAAGGTTTGTTGTCGGCGCCGCCGGTTTCCAGGTGATGGCAGCTGGCACAGGACAAGCTGTTATTGGCCGATAAGCGCGGCTCATTGAACAGCCGACGGCCCAGCTCAACCTTGGCCGGATCCTGTAGGGGAACACTCGGCAACGCCTTTAGGGCTTCGTCCAGCGGTGCGGCTGCGAGTGCTGCGCCGGTGCACAGGCACAACGCGAGCACAAGGCTGAATCGGGTAGTTGAAACGTTGCTCAAGCGAGCACTCCTTGCAGGCCCAGGGCTATGGATGGGGCATCAGTGTCGCGCAACCCACTTGCAGCAACTGCACGAAATCCTTGGGGGGCAACGCCTTGCTGAAGAGGAAACCCTGGCCCTCTTCACACTTGTGGGCCTTGAGGAAATTGAGTTGCTCGACGGTTTCTACGCCTTCGGCAATGATGTTCAACTCCAGACTCTTGCCCATGCCGATGATAGCGCTGATCAGTTGTTCGTCCTGGTTATTTACGCTGAGGCCGCGCACGAAGGACTGGTCGATTTTCAGCACATCGATGGGAAAGCGCCGCAGGTAGCTCAGACTCGAATAGCCGGTGCCGAAATCATCCAGCGCCAGACGCACGCCCATGGCCTTGATTCTGCGCAGGGTATCTACGGTCTCGTCGACATTCTGCATCAGCACGCTTTCGGTGATTTCCAGCTCCAGCTGGGCGGGCGGCAGGCCGGTTTGCTTGAGGATGGCGGCCAGGTTGTCGACGAAATCCCGTTGGCGAAAGTCGATCGCCGAGATGTTCACCGACATGCGCAACGGCGCCAGGCCCAGACCCCGCCAGGCTTGGGCTTGCTCGCAGGCTTGGCGCAACACCCACTGGGTCAGGCGCACGATCAGCCCGCTGTCTTCGGCCACCGGAATGAACTGCGCCGGGCTGATCCAGCCTGACTGCGGTTCAAACCAGCGGGTCAACGCCTCGGCGCCGACGATCCGCCCGGACGCCAGATCCAGCTTGGGCTGGTAATGCAGGACGAACGCATGGCGTTCCAGGGCCTGGCGCATTGCGCTTTCCAGGTTTTGCTGGTGCTGGGCGCGGCGGTTCATGTCTTCGGTGTAAAAGCTGAAGTCGTTGGGGCCGCGTTCCTTGCTGGTGCGCATGGCGGTTTCGGCGTGCTTGATCAGTTGCACCGCATTGGTACTGTCATTGGGGTAAATGCTGATACCCAGGCTTGCGGTGACGTTCAGGTCGTGCCCCGCAATATGACGCGTTGCGCTGACGGCGCTGAGCAGTTTTTGCGCAATGTGTTGGGTTTGCTGAGGGTGCTGGATATCGTTGAGCAGGATCACGAACTCATCGGCGCCGTAGCGAAACGTTGAGTCCGAAGCGCGTACCGTCGCCACCAGGCTGCGACTGACGTGCTGCAGCACTTCATCGCCCACCGGGTAGCCAAGGGCGTTGTTGATGCGTTTGAAGCGGTCCAGCCCGATAAACATCACCGCCAGTTGCGAGTCATGCCGCCGGCCCAGGGCGATGGCCTGGGTCAGCCGGTCGCCGAGTAACGTGCTGTTGGGCAATTCGGTTAGGGCATCGTATTGCAACAGGTGCGAGACCTTGAGCAGTTCCTGCACGCGTTCTTCAATGATGCGTTCCAGGCCGAGCACCTTGTGGGCCACGTCCTGGGCCAGTTGCCATTTCCAGGTCAGTGCGCTGGCCATCTGGCGGATTTCCAACGGGTCGAACGGTTTTTTCAGGATCAGCAACTGATCGCTGTATTTCAGTCGCGCTTCGATGGCCTCAAAGGAATAGTCGGAGTAGGCGGTACACAGGGCGATTTGCAGGTTGGGGTCGACGTTCCATAGCTGTTCGATGGTTTGCAGCCCGTCCCAGCCGGGCGGCATGCGCATGTCGATAAACACCATGGCGTAGGGGGCGTTGTCCGCCAGCGCCTTGTTCACCAGCGCCAGCGCTTCCTGACCCTGGTAGGCGGAATCCAGCTCGAACGCTTGGCGCAACGGTGCAGTGGTGCCGAACAGGGCCGACTCCAGGGTGTCGAGGGAGGGCTTGCCGTCTTCATCGGCGCAGAGGATCTTGCGAAAGTCCTGATGGATCGAGGCGGTGTCATCGACGATGAGGATGCGACGGTTGGCCCGTTCACCTTGGGTGTTCATGGCGCGTCTGGCCTGGGCAAAAGACTTGATTGCATAGCGATTCCTTCCCTGGCTGGACTGCGTAGCTCGGTGCCCACTGGCAGTGACAGCATAGTCGAGCTCCTTGATATCGACGGCCAGTTGGCGTCAAATCAACAGCGCTGTGCGCCGGGAGCCGGTACGGGCACGCCCCCCGCTTCAATCTAGCTTAACTTCGTTCAATTTGAAGGCAGAGTCACCATGGATGAACAACTCGCTACGAAGTCTGCCGTTTTGCTGGTTGACGATGAGGAGTCGATCCTCAATAGCCTGCGCCGCTTGCTGCGCGGCCAGCCTTACGAGGTGTTATTGGCCACCAGCGGCGCCCAGGCGCTGGAGATCATGGCCAGTCGGCCCGTGGATTTGGTGATGAGCGATGCGCGTATGCCCGGTATGGACGGGGCCACGCTCCTGGCGCAGGTTCACCGCCTGTATCCCGCCACCGGCCGCATCCTGCTCACCGGTTACGCAGACCATGACACCATCATCAAGGCAATCAATGATGGGCAGATCCACCGCTATATCAGCAAGCCCTGGAATGACGCAGAGCTGATACTGGTGCTGCAGCAGTGCCTCGAACACCAGCGGCTCCAACACCTGACCCGCGAGCAGAACGAGCAGCTCAAAGCGCTCAACGCCACCCTGGAAAAACGCGTGACCGCGCGCACCGCCGAGTTGCAGCAGACCGCCGATATGCTCGACCTGGCCTATGACGAGCTCAAGCGCAGCTACGTGACCGGCACTGAAGTGTTTTCGCTGTTGGCCAATCTGCGCTTGCCCAAGAACAAGCAGACCAACCGCGCGTTGATCGAGCTGATCCGCGTGTGCTGCGCCGCCCAGTCCCTGGATGAGGCCAGCACCCGCGACCTGACCATGGCCGCCGCGCTGTACAACATCGGCAAGCTGAGCTGGAGCGACAGCATGATGGTGTCGCCGGCGGACAAGCTGCACAGCACCGACCGCGCGCAGTATCGCGAGTACCCGACGCAAAGCGAATCACTGTTGATGACCCTGGAGCCGATGAAGGATGCCGCACGGATCATTCGTCATCATCAGGAGCGCTGGGACGGCTCGGGGTTTCCCGACCACCTCAGGGGCGACGCGATTCCGTCGGGTTCGCGCCTGCTGAAACTGGCCGTGGACTTCATCGAGCTGCAAAAGGGCCTGATCCTGGAGCGGCACCTGAACAGCGACGAAGCGCTGTTGTACATTCGCAGATACGCCGGGCGTTTGTATGACCCGGCGCTGGTGGAAGACTTTGTGCTGGCCTGCGCGACTTTCCTCAGTGACGTGACCCTGGGCGACCCTACGGTCAAAGTCCTCACTACCCGCGAACTTGAAGCCGGGATGGTGCTGGCGCGCAACCTCAATGCCGACAACGGCATGTTGCTGCTCAACGCCGGCAAGGTGCTGAACCTGCCGCTGGTAGACAAGCTGATTGCCTTCGAAGCCATGGAGGGTGCCAAATACAGCATATTCATCAAACAACCCGAAGAGACCTCGATTCCTTCATGAGCCATTCAACTATCCGCATCGCCGCCGCCGTCCTGATCGATAAAGACGGCCAAACCCTGCTGGTACGCAAGCGCGGCACCCGGGCCTTCATGCAGCCTGGCGGCAAGATCGACGCTGACGAAACCCCGCTCCAGGCGTTGGCTCGTGAGCTGCACGAAGAGCTGAACCTGCACATCAATCCGCAAGAAGCCGTGTACCTCGGCCAATTCTCGAGCCGGGCCGCAAACGAGCCGGGTTTTATGGTGCAGGCCGATATGTACCAGCTGCATATCGACGTGGCGGTCGAACCGGCGGCTGAAATAGAAGAAATATGCTGGATCGACCCCATGGGCGACGGTGGCCTGGAGTTGGCGCCGCTGACGCGTGAGTTCATCCTGCCGCATTACCGTGCTTCGTTGCTCGGTGCATGATGATTCGCCTGCTGCAGGCTAGCGATGCTCAAGCGTACCGGGCATTGATGCTTGAGGCTTATGGCGCTTATCCCCAGGCGTTTACCTCCAGTGTTGCCGAGCGCGCCGCGATGCCCCTGAGCTGGTGGGAAAAGCGCGTGAGCAGCGCGCTGGATCATCTGCTTGGCGCATTCGAGGGCGACCAACTGGCGGGTATCGTCGGCCTGGCGTTCGAGCCGCGGGAGAAGGCGTGGCACAAGGCGACATTATTTGGCATGTATGTGAGCGCGGCTTATCAACAACGGGGATTGGGGCGGCAACTGGTAGAGGCTGCGCTGGAGGAGGCCCGCAGGCACCCGCGGCTGGAACTGATCCAACTGACTGTCACTGCCGGGAATGAGGCAGCGTTTGCGCTGTACCAGCGTTGCGGCTTCATTCAGTACGGTCTGGAGCCGTTGGCGGTGCGGGTTGGTGAGGAGTATTTCGATAAGATCCACATGTGGCGTGAGTTAAAAGATCAGTGATATCCAATGTGGGAGGGGCGGTGCGACGGTTCGGCTTGCTCCCGATGGCGGCCTCAGGGTTGGTTGGGATGCTGGATCAGACCGAGTACGTATCCGTTATTTGGGTAACGGCTGCTATTGGTTCCGCTTTTACAGCGGGTCACTTTTGGAAAAGAGCCCCAAAAGTAACCATGGGCCTGTCCCCCGGCAGCGTACGCCATGAAGCTGGTTATCCAGTCTTCTGCCTCAAGCTCTTTGCATATTCGTTCGGAGAACGATACCCCAGAGCTGAGTGCAGTCGACTGCTGT
>Ga0308169_10000378_pt1 | contig 70201 bp, 49 predicted proteins | sample PhyBR1_2_FD_202139 | JGI IMG/M metagenome (GOLD analysis project Ga0308169, IMG submission 202139) | Phyllosphere microbial communities from UC Gill Tract Community Farm, Albany, California, United States - DLSLSB.R1 | ecosystem: Host-associated > Plants > Phyllosphere > Unclassified | place... | reverse complement strand
AATGGAGTCAGACAAAAACAAGTGCATCATTCTTTATCTATGAAAGAGAGAATTTTCAATGTCTTAATCAAAAATGGGTCAAACACTAAGTATTAAACATTTTTTTACTACCTGTCGTAAACTTTTGTTTCACTTAAAAATACGATTTTTTCAATTTTAAAATATTTAGGTAATTAAATTAAATTCTTAGATGATTAGAAAACTTTGAATAAATTTGTATTTTAATTTGCGTTATCATCTTATAAAAAGTATGGTTCTTAAAAAAGGTCAGAGTTAAATATAGGAACTCAGTTTAAAATTTTATTTAAACGTTTCAGTTTGCTGATAATTATCTTTTAAGTGTTTTAAAGGCAAAAAAGAGATACTTGCAAAAGAAGCTTCAGCTTGACTTTTTGTAGCTAAAGTATTATCACGTTAGAATTTATAAAGAAGCATGAGAAAAGGAATTGCCAATCGAAGAAGCATATGCTTGGAATTTTGGAATACCAGGCTAGACAATTTAAAACCAAATTTATTGATTTGTTAGAAGATTTGAGCTGGATCTGCTGATCTAGTAAAATATTCCATTTCCTGTATCTGAATTTCTATGTAAGTATTTTTGTAATTCTCTAAAATGAACTTTACAGTCATAAAGTTGTCGTTGAATCCAAATAGAACTGTATCCACCAGGTCATAGAATGTGCTAACCAGACTAAGCCAGGTATTTGAGCAAGAAAAATCCAGAAATCCGTTTGCAAGATAATCGACATCTATTTCCATAATCTCTTCTGAACCTAATCCAATTTTTTTCAAGATCAATTTATCTGAGTTTTGATATTTCACCGGCCCATTTAACATAATTTTCAGCACATCCTTTTTTAGTAAAAATTTTGTCGAAAAATTCTTATGTAAACAGTAGTATGATTTTATGGGATTTGCAAATGGAATATCTACAAAAGAGTAATTGTATTGATCGAAAAGATCATATTTTTCACTGTCAAAAAGGCCTTCATCGGTGTAATCTGGCTGGAAATTTACAAATTTGACTATTCTCAACGATTCTTTCAGTAAAATTACATTACTGCCAATAAGCTCTAGGTTTTTTATTATTTCATCTGCTTCAACAGTGAATTCGACAGGGACATCAAGGGAATAAATGTCATTTGAGAACATAATATACAAATACGGAGCATTTAACGCAGAGATTATCATAAAGTCTCTCTGAATTTCGAATGTCACTTGGCCTCTCTGGCTGAAAGCTTTAAAGGCCTTCATAAAATATTTTTTGTCCTTTAGTATCAAAATGCTCATAGGGCTGTCTTTTTGCAATTAACAAGAAATGATGCTGAGCGCTTGAAATTGAATAAAAAACAATTTTACAGCAAAAGAAACCTTTGAAGTTGCAAATGTGAATTTTAATTGATTGTTTGCATAAAGTACAGTTCAAATTCTTTTGCTTTTTATCGTGTTTTAGCTTGGTATATCTTGCTCAAGACCAAAATCTACCCAATAAGGCAATTTAAGACAAAGACGCTATCAAGTTCTTGAATATTAGTTGCTCCAATTCCCATAAAACCAATTGGAGTAGAAAAACACAACTGAAAGAAAACAATGCATTATTTGGCTTTATTTCATGTTCTTTGTAAATTTTTACCAAAAATTCTGCCCTTCAAATGGCTACTGCAATCTCAATTAACAGAGCTGGTAAAGTTAGAAGCCACACACCAGTTTGCCCAAAGAAAGTTAAGCCAAAAGCAAAGACTGGCCGAGCAGCAAAGAGAGAAAAATACTTAAAAAGACTTGAGATGGGATATTTTGAGGCACAAGGAAAAGTGAAGATGAATGTCAATACTCCTAGGAATTAAATAATTTACACTAGCTTGTCTGTTTTTTACATTAATTTTAGATTTTATTTTGCAGCTTTACATGCATGAAGTAAAAAAATAAAGCAAGTCAAACTTAGTTTTTAACACTAAGATTATACTCGTGCTTACTTTATAATCAAAACCTTTATGTTTTGCTTTTTATTTGGTGTATTTCTTGATCTATTGTTTGAAAATTAAAAAATTTACCTTTTTTGAAATGCATTGTTTTGAATATGAAAAAATATTTTCATAAAAATGAAATTCTATAATCACGCTTTTTCAATATGCACAATATATGCATTATTTTAGAAACACTTTTAACATTGCTGAGCTTAAATTTTATCTGGCGTTTTTATACTTGATTTCTATTTTTTTAACTCAAATAAAACATTTTGTCATAAAATTTAAAATTTTTTTTAAAATATTTAATTACTAAATTTTACAGCAGTAAGGCACAATGGAACGTTAAATAACTCTATGTAATATAAAACACATAACTCTAACGATTGATAACAACAATGCACATTCTTAGTAAAGTTTATTCTTTAAATATTTTGAAAAAATGTTTTTAAATTGCAACAAAAGTTGCAGAAAATATTATAAACAAAGAGTTGTTCTCCAAAGACTGGTAACACTTCTAATTTACAACAGTTTAATTCTATAACTTGTTTCTAATGCCTTTTGAAACGTTAAATTACAATATTTTACTTTTCTTAGACCTGAACCATTCAATTTTTTTAAACAAAAGTTAGATAACAAAAGTTTTAATATAAAAAAATAGCATTTTATGCCCATGCCACTGATCATCAGCAGAAAAAACAAGATTAGAAAGTTCAAGAAAAGACATCTCAGTGCTCTTTTGCTGGCTGTTCTGTTTTGTATTGCATTATACAGAGCATACAATATAGTCTACCACTTTAGGAAAATATCCTTCAAGTCCCTGAAAATTGACAGCATTGAAATTCTCAACAATCCAGACATACCTTCAGAGCTTGAGAATTCCCGTAGCAATGGCTTTTCCCATCTTAAAATCAATGTAAACACATTGTTCATTGAATCCATATGTCCTCTTTACCTGGAGTTTGGCGACATCACAGGAGAGATCGTTTCGGAGGCATCCGATTCCAAAATTAAGATATCCATGGACAGGCTGGCTTTTATAAAAAAAGGATCCTTTGCATTTATGGCTGCTCTCAAGCTTACAAACTTTGATCTAAAGACAAGTGTTTGTGAATTTCTCAGCTCAGACACGACTCTCAGCTTGAAATTCTACGTGAAAGCACGATTTTGTTTTATTCCTCTGTGCTTTTACAAAAAATTAACTCTAAAAAGATCAGATTTTAGAGCAGCCCCAAAAAACAAACTCGACTTGGATTTTTTGACAATCAAATCTGAAAAGGAACCCTGCCCTTGTATAAAAATTGGAATTAAAAAGAGCCACCTAAGCCAGCTTACACGGGCAAATCCAGAATTTGCGTTTTACGTGGGCATTTTAAAGCTTGATTTTTCAGGAATTCTGGTAAAACGACTAATTATAAACTCATTTCATTCTTCGTGCTACTATGAAACAGATGGTATTCTTAAAGTACCGAATGAACTTTCAACCTGCTATTTAGACAGCGAAATGCCTTACAAGCACTATGCCTCAACATTTGTGCCTGGAATAGTGGATGATAAATCATCTGATGTTGTATTTTATTTTATGACAGTGCAGCTCACCAGATATTTCGAAAATATAAATTGCGACTCCAGCATGCCACCGTCCTTCAATTTGGTTTTAAACAATACTTCACTTTATACGGTAGACGAGCTTTTGCCTGAAAGCACAGACTTTTTGGTGCAACCAGCTCTGGAAGAAGTTTTAATGAGCAATGATAAAAACCAGAATGTCAGGAGTATGAACAGACGAGAATACAACCAGAAAATTGTACTATTCAAATTTAAAGAGCATAATGGAAGTGATTTGGATGGGGCACCGCCAAATAACGACCCGGGCTTTTTTGACTTTAGCTACTTCATTCGAAGATATTTGTTCAGCAACAATGTTATGAAGTTTGATCTAGCAATAAGTTCTAATTCTCTTCTTTATGAGCTTTTAGAGTATATCTATGATTTAATTGAATTAAAGCTAGAATTTTCGATAAAAGTCGGAGATAACAATGTAGCAGAGGCAGAAGTTGGCACGGAGAAGAGCTTTTTCTTAAACAGGAATGATTTTGGAGATGTTCTTTCTTTCAAGATAAAATTTCAAGAAAATATTGAGTTTTCTAAAGTTGATCTTGAAAATGTGACTCTAAAATTGCAAAGTTTTACAGTAAATGAATACACTGAGAAGCTAGACAAGCTCCTGGGTGTAATAATCAATTACAACCAAGGAATAACATTTAGATCTGAGAATTACAAACTGTTAATTTGGAAGTTTTCTCAGAAAAGCAGGCTATTTGATAATTACGACATAGAGCATGATGTTGCTGAGTCTAGGGACAAAAAGTTTATTATTATGAAATCCAAAGTAGACATTTCGGAATTTGGAACATCAAGGAGATTTTTGAGCAAACAGAAATCATCACTTTTTGACTACAACAAATTTTACAGCAAGATGAATGCAAAGAAGATCGAAATTGAGGGGTATATGGAAAACCTGATTGTAAAAGAAAATAATGAAGCTAATATGAAGAATGTGTCGAGGCTTTATAGTGTTGGTACAATGCAAATGTCAGCAAAAGGACAAAGCAATTTTGTTATTCTAGAAACACCTAGGTTCAGTCTTCGCATTCGGACTCCCAATATCCGAACTGTAACAGTATTTCCGGCTTCCAAATTTTTAATATTTTTAAAATCAGGCAAAAAATATGGGAAATTGAAGGCTGAAACAAAAGGAATATTAAGAAAGATAAAAGTTGAATTCAATGAAATTTTTGACCATTTTTCCAAGAATGAGATTTTTATAGAAATTAACGATTCAATCAAATTCAAGTGTATACCTGAACAGTTCAGAAAAAAACAGGTATCAGATTTATCGCCACTAGTCATTGACTTTAAAAAGGTAAATAATCAGATAGAAAAGCAGAGGGCCATAAAAAATCAGGATCCAAGCCTGCTTACTGTCTTTTTTCCTTTTGAGCTCTCATTTTTACATCAAGGGAAAGATGCAAATTTTCTTGGGCTAAGGTTGAGGCATGTCATACGGAAGGATGCAGATGATTACACCACCTTAGCCAGTTATACGGGCTTAGACTTTTTGTACAACCACGGATTTCAGCAGTCGGAATGCATTAGCATTGCAAATAGAGCAAGAAAGGATAGAAAAGCCATTAGAAATATTTTCAGAACTACCAAACTTTCATTTCCACTCAACTTTGGAATGATGGTTCCACTAATCTGCGAGGCTGATGATTTTGAAATTGTGATGGCCTACAATGGCGAAGATACGGTGTTTTATTGCAATAAGCCAGCAGACATAAGGATCAATATAGCATTGCCTGGCAGAAAATACAGAAATTCATTTGATTTTACTGCCGACTTCATAAAGAATACGCACCTGTGCTGTTTGTCTGATTTTATAGCCGGATTGGCCATGTCCATCGGCAGAAAAGTTACTATTAGGGATTACTCAATGGAGAACTACAAGAATGTCATAGATTTGAGTATAGTTGCAGGCCATAATAAAGATGAAAAGGACAGTCTTAATATATCTCTAAAGATGCCATTGCTTACGTTTGAGCTGCCAAATTTTTTCTTCTTAAACTTAAATGATATTTTTTCATTAGAATCGGACAGTGGTGATTTCGTATCAAAGTTAGAGATTATGAGGAATGGGGATCAAGCACAGATTACACTTAACGCAACATGGAACACACTCTTCAACAGTCATACAAACAGATACTATTTAAAATCCCAAAACCAGCACTTAACTGCCAGCTTTGACACAAGCGTAATGGATATGCTTTATAAATTAACTAATTTGATCAAATTTTGCCTTGAGAACAGAAACGTAAGGAGTGTAAATTGGGAATATAGTTACCAAACAAATGAGGTAAAAGCGATGGGATTCCGAGACGAAGATGCTTTTCCAGAGATCTTTTACGAAGATTACCAAACAAACGGCGATTTTGAAGACACTTGTGCCAAACCGGTCATAGATTTAGAGATATTAAAAGTAGATTACAGCAATAGCAAACTTTCAGGAGAAATAAAGATTTGGTCTGATAACCTAGCTGAAAATGTTGGGTTTTTTATCAATTATATCCTTAAAAATCTGCCATCACGAATAGTGGAAAACAATGTGACTATCCAGCTTAAAGCCGAGAATATGTGCAGCATTTTTTATTTAAAGGATGAGATTCGTTACCTAGGATTCGAAAAGCTTGACTTTTATACAGAAAAGAAGGCTACAATTGTATTACAACCGTCCGTCTCTTTGGACCATGTCGATGAACACAACTTTGAGAACTTTAAGAAGTCTTTGAACGGGCAGATGGACAACTTTATAGTTGTTGATTTTGAATTTCTATATCCAGAATTACCAATACTGGAAAACCTTGATCTTGCAAATGTCCGCACAACATACTTTTTGGAGCCATTCATATCCAACTTTCTGGATTTAAAAGCATTTTTGCAGATACACTCAATCTACACCTATACTTTAAGCCTCGTAAAAAATAAAATATCAAAAAGTATAAGCGGTATAGCCGACGGAATATCAAGGCTTGCGAGTAGGTTGCTGTACTTGGGCGACTATGCTGAGGATTTAGTCAGCGATGATAGAATCAAAGTCTCATATGACAGAGAAGATCACATTATATATCTTAAGGTGAAAAGTCCTTTCAGTTTGAATTTCATAGGAGATCCTCTGTACTTTACGCTCTCTTGTGGGCATGTATTTGCACCAACTATCAAATTTTCTGGTCCACTCATATGCTCGTCGTATGAAGACTTCTGTAATGGCTATAGCATTCAAATTCCGATCAATATTCCAAATCCAGTATGGGGTATTTTTGAAAATATTGAATCTCAAAAGGCCTTAGTGAGTTCAGAATTTTACTCAAAAATAGACAAGATCTACAAGAGCAGCTTAGAAAAGGATATGAAGGAAGACAAAATTGGATTTCAAAGATCAGTAAAGGCCTTCCTTATTCATAAAGATGGCATTCATGTCTTAGTTGATGGCTATTGCAAGCCTAAGGGGGTGCTTTCATCGCTTCTAGGCGGGGCAATAACTTCTTGTTCTGACATTTTCAATATTGGACAGACGAAAATAATTCTCCGGAAGTTCTACACCAGTGAGAATCTTCTGAATGACAATATAAGCAGTGAATTTTACATTCTCGGAACAATTTTGTACCACAATACTGTGGACTCATTGGATGATATGGATTTTTACACGTTTATTTCACTTATTTGTAATGGTCTAATCAAGTCCTGGGGATCTTTTGATGAGATCTCATTGTTTATAAATACAGACAAAGCCAATGAGAACAGCAAGATTAGAAAGCCATGCGTCAAGGGCCTTTCAAAAGAGGAATGGGACAGGATTTATGACACTTCTAAAACTGTTCAGCTTTATTTTTGTAAGCCAAAACAACTTAGTAGTTTCAAGTTAGTCAAATAAAATATTAAATTAGTTTGGTATTGAGCAAAATAAAGTACTTAGCAGAAATAAACATTTAATATTGAAAGTATCAAGATAAAATAGAGATTGGTTTATTTACCAATCACTGATGATCAAATATCAGTAATAAAAGTATAAACGCAGAATATTGAACACAAAGATGATCTCGCAGAACGAAGCTTATATCACTTAAATAAAGAAACAATAAGCATTGTACTTTTCCAAATGAGTCAATTAATATTAAAAATGCCCTTTTATCAATTTATGTAATCAAATTCATCAGATATGCCAAAGTTCCCATTAAATTCTTTTTTGCTTATTCCAAACTTATTTGTAACAAAGCCCTGCAGCACAAATATGTTATCTGTCTTTTTATTAGCAGATACCTTCATCTCCTCAATCTCATTTTGGAGTCTTTTAAATTCATCGTATGAATAATCTTGTTTCTGTTTCTTGTGCTCATTTATTTTTGCCACCTTCTCTTTCAATGCATTGTACTTGCTTAGCAGCTCATCCCTCTCAGGTGTCCTTTTTGTATTTGACAGAATCTTCTTTAGGTGTTCCCTTTTCTTTTTGTTTTCTTCTTCGAATGATGCAATTGCCAAAATAGCTTTCTCGGTCTCACAAGCGTAGAAATGGTGGCTCTGGTATCCAAAACACCAATAAACGTTGGAGGCACCACACTTCTCGCTCTTAATCAGATTATCATCCAGAAGCTTCTTCAGGAGGTCTGGCAAAATCATTGAAGAAATTCCACACTCTTTGGACAGCTTCTTTTCCAACTCCTTAATGCTGTAGAACTCATTGCTGGACTTAAGAAAATTTATGATTTTTGCCAATTTTTCGTCTGTTGAGACTCTTTTGACAGCCATTGGGGCAAAAGCAGTTTATTTGCTTATTTTCATTTGTAAAGGTAAAAAAATACATTATTTGTACAATATCCATCACTTACATTATAATAGGATATTTCATAAACTATAAGTTTGAGTAAAAGTAAAAACAACGTGTGTATAGTGAAGATCGGTAGCATCTTCAGTGTTTAGTATCAGTTAGACTAAAAAGGAGCAAAGTTTATTAAAATTATCTAATCTCTCCTGTAATTTATAAATGATGTTATAAATGATATTTAAATGAAATAATGAGATTTACAAATAGTATTATAAACTGTTATATTAATTATAATGTAAGTATATTATAAATGACATTACAATAATATCAGAATGCTATAATTAATATAAAATGATATGATAATTTAATCACAAGTTTTAGAATTGCAAATAAATTTCACAATTATTTTTATGCCATGAGAAAACATTCATGCAAGAAAAACAAACGCTCAGCCAAAAGAGCAATGGCCACCGAAAGGAAGGACCCTAGTAGCAAGAGTGCCGGTGCAGAAGAAGCATTTTTGAGCATGAAGCCCAACTATCCCACCGATGAGAGATATGAGCTGATTAAGTTTCCTGAGAAGTTATACAAAATACCAAAGGACAGGGCTACAAGAATATATTGCGATGGGATATTTGACCTGTTCCACTATGGGCATGCCAGGCTATTTGCGCAAGTAAAACAGATGTTTCCGAATGTTGAGCTGATAGTTGGTGTTTGCAACGATGAGCTGACACAGAAATATAAGGGAAGCACAGTGATGAATGAGAGGGAAAGATACGAGTCCATCAGACAGTGCAAGCATGTGGACGAGGTCATTGAAGATGCGCCCTGGATTGCAAGTCTTGACTTTCTGGAAAGAAACAGCATAGACTATGTTGCACATGACAATGCTCCGTACTCTTGCCAAGACTCTGATGACATATATGCATTCCTGAAGAGATCAGATCGTTTTATTCCCACAAAAAGGGCTGCAAAGATATCCACGACTGCAATAATCACCAAGATTATTAAGAACTATAATGTGTATGTAAGGCGACAGCTGTTAAGAGGAATATCACTGAAGGAGATGAATGTGTCATTCTTCGAAAGAGGGCAAATAAAAATACAGAATGAGCTTGACGAGGACGTGAAATACATGAAGGAGGAGTTTAAAGTGGCATTTAAGTATTGGGAGGATCTTTCTGAGAGAATAATAAGAAAGATAAAGAACAAGCTTAACAACGACACTTCTTTGATGGGAAAAGTATACAAAATGATCAAGAACAAGTCCAAAGAAAGTGTAAGAATCTAATAGGTTGTAATTTTGTTATGCTGAAACATAATGTGAGTATTTACGAGTATTTCAGTATCAAAGGTAAGAAGGAGGTTAGTAAAAAGTTGATACTATTAAAAGCTAAGATTGAGACTAAAAAAGTAAGGTAAATCTTGAATCTTTTCGATGGAACTATGAATTTCGGTATCTTTAGGTATGCCAATATTTATAATTAAATACCCTTGATTAGACTTTTTCTCCAGGAAAAGACAAAAATAGCAATGTATTTTCATCAGTAAATGTTCTTAGTAGCTTTAAGCTGTCTCAAAAGTGTATGCTTGTATTTCAATAAAAAAATAAAGGAATTTTTAGTTTAAATTTTTAAAACATTGACTAATTTTACCCAATGAGTATATGGAATAGCAATCTTTTGTGTGTGGAGGAAATAGAGGAGCTGTCAAGGAACTATGTATTCACAGTGCCAGAAATAGAGTGTCTCTACGAGAGATTCAAGTACTTGGATCGTTCCAATGCCGGTCACCTCACCTTTGCTGAGTTTCATATGATTCCTGAGTTCTACTCCAACCCGTTCTCCAAGCTGATTGTAGAGCATCTGGAAAGGAAGACTAACTACGAAAGAATAACGTTTGGAACATTCATTGAGTTCATGAACTTGTTCAGCAGCAAAACAGACAAGAGCGGAAGAATAGAATTTCTTTTTGAGATTTTTGATCTTGAAAATAACGGGAGATTGTGCAGAAAGACCTTAAATAAAATATACTTTATGATGACTAAAAGCGAAAGCCGCAATGAGGTTTCTGAGCTCTTAAAACAGTACGATTTAGACAACAAGGGATATTTGGACATAGACGACTTTACAAGACTATTTCTGGAGGACCCAAGTTTAGACGAATGTATGATAATTGATTTTAAGAAGAATATAGAAGATGCTAAAGATGAGAATATATGGGATATTTTGTGGCCTAAGTATTCCAGCAAAAAGCGATGATTGCAACAATTTGTGCGGATCTTATAATTAAATACTTTTCTCTAGGTTATCTTCAAAAATGTTCAGTTTTGTATCAATTTTAAACTTTTTACAGTTAAAATTGCCTTTTTTCAGGAATTTTATGATCATTTATTTCTAAACCATCCAATACAACATATTATTGGTTAAATCTACTGTATGATAAATGCTGGAAGATTGATGAATGTTTATCAATAATTGGTTTAGCTCTATGACGTAGTCATCAGGAATAAAGCCCTTGAGAAATTAAATAGATATGACAAGTCTAATTTTCAATTTTATCAATCAGATTAAGCAGCCTATTTTGTAAGTTAAATACATCTTTTATACTAATGTGTATTTCACTGATTAAAAATAGCCTTCTGAATAAAAACAACAATTTTGGGACAGTCTACCTAAATAGCAACTCAAGTGCCATCTGCTTGGCATAGGTCACTTTGTTTGAGATTGGGAAATCTGAAACTGCAACTGTCCAATCACAGCAATTTTGAGAATTGATTCCTTATCCAACACAATATTCTAAATTGTTTTACAGCAGAAGTATAATAAAAGGTAATGCCATCAATTCCAAATCATTGAATCATCTTATTTACATTTGTTTCAAGGGTATTTAAATAAAAAATTTAGTGCCCAGATTATGAAGAGCACCAAGAAGAATGTTTTAAATACAAACCTCACAAAGCCCGGATCAATTGTGTACTATGGCACAGCAGGATACAGGCTTAAAGAACCAGATCTCAACAATGTCATATGCAGGGCGAGTCTTATAGCTTATATACGAAGCGCGACCTTTGCGGGAAAATTTATTGGGCTGTACATAACAGCAAGCCACAACCCGATAGACTACAACGGAGTCAAATTCATTGACTTCAATGGAAACATGCTCGACACATGCTGGGAGAATGCTTCTGACGAATTAGTCAATGCTGATGATAACGACTTAAACACCATAATCAACAAAGTGTTTAGGCAGAACAGCAACTACAGCAATATGAACGATTCTATACGCGGAAATGTAATTATTGGGAGAGACACGCGGGAGTCTGGAGTTAAACTGAATGATAACATTAAAGAGGTGCTATCAGGATACAGATGCAACACCTTTGACTATGGTGTAGTGTCATGCCCAGAGATGCATTATCTTATAAGAAAGTGCAATGAGAAGAACACAATGGTTGAGAAGTCAGAATACATAAACCACCTTTATGGAAAGTTTTCTGAGCTGAGGAAGATGACAGGAATCGACTGTGGTTTTGGTGTGGACACTGCTAACGGTGTAGGAAAACTCAAGATCGAGGAGATCCACCGCAAGGATCCCGAGTTCACATTTGAAGTTCTGAATAACCCAGAGAGGAACATCCTAAACAAGGAATGTGGTGCTGACTTCATTAAGACTACCAACACTATACCGGAGTTGAAAGACACAGAATATAAATTGCGTGGATCATTTGATGGGGATGTGGACAGACTGATTCTCTTTGACTCTGGGTCTAGGATATTTGATGGAGATGCCCAGAGTGTGTTTTTTGCAGAGCTGATAAAAAGGCAGCTGGAAGCGGAGAAGCTGACCGCAAACATGGGTGTAGTCCTGAGTCATTACTCCAACATGGGTGCAGTAGACTACCTGAAGAATCTTGGATTCACAGTTGTGCTGGCGCAGACAGGTGTAAAGAACTTTGTGAGAGAAGCCAGGAAATACGACATTGGCATATATTTTGAGCCCAATGGCCATGGGTCTGTGACGTTCTCCAAGCGGTTCTTTGACAAGGTAGAAGAGATCAAAGGTGATTCCATCCTGAAAGTGCTATCTGAGATGTTTGATCCTTGTGTCGGAGATGCCCTGGCAAACCTGCTAATTTTCAAGGGGACTCTCACTGGTGTTGAAGACCTGAAAAAGTACAAAGAAAATTACTCAAGGCTGATGACAGTGAAAATAAAAGACAAGAACTCTTTGAAGGTGGACCAGAACAATGTTGTGATACACCCTGACATTCAGAAGAAGATTGACGAGCAGACTCTCCTGTACAAAGGACGTGCATTTATAAGGCCATCTGGAACAGAGGATCTTGTGAGGGTCTTTGCAGAGTGTCCGATTGAATCGCACTGTGACAAGCTTATTCTTGCTGTTGCACAGATAGTCTACGACAACTGTGATGGGATTGGCCCACATCCTGAGATTTCTTATAATTAAAAACTGGTTCTTGCTATTTTTTGTAATGCTAAAATACAACTATAAAATTCATATAAAAATCTTTGAGAATCTCGAAAGTGTATTGCATAAGAGAATTAGACATGAGATCTCAAAATGCAATATTGAAGATATGCTTACAATATAAAAGCAAATGCAGGATCCATTTATCCAATATTTTGTGTATGCTGCATCCAGCATTTCTAATTTTATATTTCATCCCTTCGACATGGAATTAGACTGCTTAATCTGCTGTGAAAGCTACACAGACTGTGCAAAATATGGTTGTGGACACATCCTGTGCTACAAGTGTTCCGCCAGGCTTCTTTATCTGTATAAAGATGCCAGATGCCCCACTTGCAAAGAATCTAAGTCCAAACCAACATTTTACAATTTCATTCCAAACAATTTCGACAAAATGGAACTTGCTAGTGACAACAGAAATAGCATTGAAACAAACAAAACAGGTGGGAATGCTTCTTCATTCTCTCATAATGAAAACACGCCAATATTACCATCCTTTTCTGAGGTTTCGCCTAGAAACTTGTGTGAGTTCAACACATCCAAAAAGACACACCCGTTTGAAGACAACTATGCATTTTATGCCAATCCTGAAATTTATAAAAAAGTAAAAGATCTGCTAGTAACAAGATGCAAACAATGCAAACAGAGTTTCCAAACCAAAAAGGAACTTGTAACCCATTTTAAATCAAAGCACTCTTCTCTTCTATGCTCTACATGCTTGGACAATAATCACCAGTTTTGGTACGAATATTCTAACTATGCTCCCGATGCACTAACTAACCACAGAAAAGGACTGCTAAATGAGTCTGGGTTCTTTGGGCACATCTACTGCAGCTTCTGTTCTTTTTATCTCTACAACAGAGACACTGCCAAAATACATTGTAATCAGGAGCACTACTTGTGCACTGTGTGTGATATCTTAAATATTAAATTCCAGTACTACAAGGACTTTGAATCGCTTCATGCACACTACAGGAGTAAGCATTTCTGCTGCTCCAATTCTGTTTGCAGATCTAACTTATGCTATGTTTATGCATATAAAAGTGAATTGTGGGCACATGCAATGTCAAACCACGGATTGGAGATGAATCTTTCTGACATATGCTTAGGCAACGAAACAAACCCGCCAGTTTTCTCACTATTTGAAAAGGGGCAGGAGCAGGATGAAGAAAGTCTCTATGGGACAGAGTCAAATATAACAAACCCACTCATAAGCAATCCCTTTTTTCCAAAGTTCTCTAGCAATGACACTAGCGGCAGCAGTGGCGATAGCAGGCAGAATGTCCCAGTGTTCTTGAATAGGCAAATCATCCACCAAGAGGACAGCTTAAGCAAGCAGAGAATAAATCAGGTCAAGTACATAACCAGTAACTTTTATGCAGAAATATCTGATTCTATTGGAAAGTATATTTCAGGAAGAAAGACTGTAGAAGATATGGTAAAGGAGATAGAGGACTGTGTTGGAAAGCAGACATGCCTGAAGATTTTGGAAAATGTTCCCTTTTATTCCAAGCAGAAGCAGATCAGAGACTTTTCGGAAGGCTACAAAAAAGAATTGATGTTTCCAACATTTAAAAAGACAACTGAGAAAGTTGAGGAGAACAAAAAACAGAAGACAGGCTTCAGAATATTAGATTCAAGCAAATTCAAATAAACCATAAATTTTTATTTCCTTTCAAATCTCATTTTAGCTGGTGGCTGACTTTGACATGCAAAGTTTATACGTTCTTTTTCTGAGATAAATGCTCGTAGTAGACTATCAGAGCATAATTAAAGACTATTTTAAGGTTATCTGTTATGCCATCACAGTATTTACAATAGCTTATTTTAAACTTGATTTTTAAATATTTTTATGCCAATTAAATGATAGTTCTGGGAATAGAAGGAAGTGCAAATAAGATTGGTGTGGGAATTACAAGAGATGATCGGATATTGTCTAATATAAGAAGAACATACACACCGCCTACAGGCGAGGGTTTTATCCCAACCAAAACAGCAGAGCACCATCGAAGCAACATCTTACAGCTGATAGAAGATTCACTGTGTGAAGCCGGACTAGATTTGAAAGAAATTGATGCATTTGCCTATACCAGGGGGCCTGGAATGCAACAGTCCTTGGTTGTAGTGGCCACAGTGGTAAGGACATTATCGCTTTTATATGGCAAGCCAATTATACCAGTTAACCATTGCATAGCACACATAGAAATGGGGAGACTAATAACTGGAGCGAGGAATCCCGTCATTTTGTATGTGAGTGGTGGGAATACCCAGATAATAGCATATTCTGACAGAAAGTACAAGATTTTTGGGGAGACACTGGATATAGCTGTTGGAAATTGCCTGGACAAGCTGGCCAGGGAGCTGTCTTTGGACAACTACCCGTCGCCAGGTCTTTCGATAGAGAGAATGGCAAGAAAGGGAAGGAGGTACATAGAACTGCCATACTGCATCAAGGGAATGGATATGAGTTTTAGTGGAATATTATCGACACTGAAGAGGCTTATTTCCAAAAGGCACAAAGATGAGACAATTGAGGATAAGAAAAAAGAGACACAGAATGATAAGAAGGAAATTGGCTTGGATGCTAATTTCAGCAATGGAACCTTTACAGAGGACATATGCTTCTCAGCACAAGAAACAATATTCAGTCTACTGGTTGAGGGAACAGAAAGATGCATGTCTTTTACAAAATCAGATGAGGTTCTGATTGTTGGTGGTGTTGGTTGCAATTTAAGATTGCAGGAGATGATGGGAGTGATGGCAGCAGAGAGGAACGGAATCATGCATGCAATCGACGAGAGATTCTGCATCGACAATGGAGCAATGATAGCCTATACTGGGTATTTGATGCACACAAATGGGATGAAATTTAAGTTTGAGGACTGCGATGTCACCCAAAGATTTAGAACAGACAGTGTTGAAGTCAAGTGGAGAGATTAAAAGAGATTGGGTTATTTTATCACATTCTTAACAAGGTTTTAATATTCTAAAAAAGTGATTTATTGATTTGTACCTAATCTATGGTGCTCGTCCAGGACAACCTTAAAGATCAGAAACAGGACTATCCCTAAATTCAGAGGAATGCATACCATACCTTACGGGCTTTGATTACTGGAATCATTTTAGTCATTCACTAGAAAATAGTTTTATTTAAATATTACACAATCTATCAGATTGTAATTTCCAGAGTATATTTTCCATTACAGTTGCAACTTAATATTAGACTAGCAGAAACGGGATCAATCACTGTAGTCTGTGTTTACAACAGTGGTAATAGGTGAATATAACCTGTATATCAGCACTCTTCTTCACTTAGTTGTACAATAGAGCCTTAGCACAGCTAGACAAGCATTCTTCAGACTATCTGCAAACCTGATGGGACCATCATCGTTAAAGGTATGAACACATGTCCCATCTTTCCCAATCACCACCTTTGAGCCATCGTTGAAGTCAAACACGAACACGTTATTGGTCATCACAAAAAGAAGTCCATCCTTTATTTTCTTTACCTTCGCCACAAACACGTTGGAGTTCACCAGAGCTCTATTGAAAACCCCTGGACACAGGGATGCTGTGCTGGCTGTATACGTGTCACTTCCGCCAACTAGACTATTACATTGATTCTCTTTTGAGGGGTAGAAGCTTGACTTAAATCCGTATGATGTGTAGTTGGATATAAAATACGCAATATTCTTGTGGTATTCCACTAGTGCATTGGGAATGTTGTCTATAAGATGCTCTTCGGTCACAAATATCTTTCTGCTGCTTTCCTGCTTCAATTTGATGAAAATAAGCGAGTTCTGTCTCAGGTAGGCATTGGCCATGTCCTGGTAGTAGACACCACAGATTCCTGACTTTAAAATATATCCTATTCCCTTAATAGAATTGATCGGGATCGAGTACACCACATGCTCCTCTTCAAAGGGTCCTATCTTGTAGGAATCAGTGGCAAGGTTCTTGTATACCCTATTGGCTAGATTCTCTTTCTGCGACAGAAACTTGTGTGCCAATATTTGGGGAAGATCAGGCCTCTCAGCGGGATTGCTGTTGAGTATCTTAGTAATCAGGTCTATTGCCTCGCTACTAAGCTCACAGTCCGGTGGGAAAATGTACTTGTTGAGTTCTATCAGCTTGTAAATCTCCTCTACACTCTTCTGCTGGAACGGAGGAGTCCCAACAAGAAGAGTGTATATTATGACACCAACAGACCATATGTCTGCCTCGAACGAGTGGCCACTCGCCTTTCCAAACAGTACCTCTGGTGCTATGTAATTAGGTGTACCACACACTGTCTTCCGCTTCTCTCCATCCTTGATTATGGCACTAAGGCCAAAGTCTCCTATTTTTATGTTCAGCTGATTGTCGAGAAAAAGATTGCCCAACTTCAGGTCCCTGTGCACCACTGACATTGTCTCATGCAAATATATAAGTCCCTTCACCAGCTGTGACATAAACTTGGACACATACCTCTCCTTCAGCTTCCCGTTTCTCTTTAGCAGATCGTCCAGTCCGCCTCTTTCACAAAGCTCCAAGACCATAAAAACATATTCAGAGTCTCTAAAGCTTGTGTACATCTTCACAATATTTGGATGGTCAAGCGAAGAGTGAATTGAAATCTCTGTTTGAAGCTTCTGAAGCACAGTCTTGGACTTGAGGTCTTTCAGTCGGATAATCTTCAATGCAAATGGCTCATTGGTTTCGATAGTGGCTAGAAAACACTGGGCATACGCACCCCTTCCTATAAGCTTCTTCAAAGTGTAGACTGTTCCTTGCGAGGGATCTGTGATATGCGTGTTTATTGGGAAATACAATTCGCCTTTTGTTCCCATTTTAGCAAGGATGATAAAAAGTTATTTTTTGTATTCTTGGCAGCAGATCATTTACAAGAGACTTAAATATGGTTTTTACAAATAAAAGCAATTATAAACAAGTCTTGTTATTATAACAGTTGCAAAAAATTAGATATTTTTTTGAGCTTTAAAGTGACATGTTTGCAATCTGAAAGTCAAATCAATTTAAGAATCTGAAGTATACATACACTCTTAGCAATCAAGTCTTAGCTTTTGCTTCAATTTACTTCAAATTTTATTTAAAATTTTTATCTTCATTTTAACAAAATCTTTTTAAACGAAATCTTTGGCTTTAAGCACTTCCATTGTACCTTAACAGACTTCCACAACACATTGATCTTTTTATCTGCTTTGCAGATTTAATTAAAGACAATCTGATCAAATTTTGTACAAATGTATTTGTAGTATTCAAAATTGTCGTATTTAAACCATAAGATATCTTACCCTTATTATGTAACAGTTATATAAATACAATTCAACTCATAATGTGTCCATTTCTGACAGAAATATTTCAAAAAAAAAATTAAAATTCAAATAAATTAGTTGTTTATTCTCTTAAATCATTTAAAAGTATAATTTTATCTTTAAAAATCGATCTTAAAAGCTTTAAACCCTTTTTAAGACACCGTGGATCTTTAAAATCACGGAAATAGCCTAAGGAAGAAAACTTTCTAAGCAACTTTAAAACTAACTTACAAAATAAACTTTCTGGTGTATCATCATTAATGCATCTTAAGTTTAAACTATGGTCATTGTATAAATCCTCGAATATAGCTTTTAGTTTTAGGAATAATCAAGCAAGCTCAGCAGAAAGTATAAGCTGTCTATAAATTCCATTTCTCTCTTGACTAAAATCACCCTGGTATCTTACTTGAGAATCAATAAAAAGTATTGGAATGGCCTTTGTCATGCGATTCAAAAAGAATTTTATAGAGCTTCATTTCCTTTAAGGGTGCCTTTTGAGGATAAATGGCCGCATACTGGTTCTTATTTTCTGGATAGCATTGATCATATAAGTAAACTGCTTCTAAAAAAGCAAAATACATGTTAACCAGTCTCTTAGCTTCCCCTATCTTCTCATGATTTCTAATGGGAAAGATAAAATTGTCATAAAAATATTTTCGATAGCAACTGATCGCGTTCATGTAATCTTTGGGTTTAGCTCGCAAAAATTCTTCTGACCTGAAGCCGGTTATTTGAATCTCGCTTTCTCGCAAGAAACTCCTGTATTCTTCTTTGTTCAACGAATTATAATGATAATCGATAAAGTCATAAGATAGATTTTTGTTAAAATAGTCTTGGGCTGCCATTTCAGTGGCATCTTCAATGCCCGTGCTATTACTTAAGCCCTCCCTTTGCACTGGATTTGCCTGGAATGTTAGATTTATAAGTCACAAAAACTTAACGAGTTTTCTCCTGGAAGTCTCAACATGGGGTAATCATTTTTGCAAAATTTATATAAAAAATTTTCAGAATATTGCAATTTTTCAGAAAGTATATAAGTATGCAATTTTTCAAAATGACAATTTTTATAGTTACTATAATACAATCAGAACAGGTATTTTTGCATTCGAGTTTTGCAAATGTTCATCTGAACGATAAATTAAAGTCAAAATCTCCTTTTTGTAAAAATTTTTTGATTGGTTTTGCAAACTGAATTAGACTAGAGAAATTACTTTTTGGGAAGTATGACAATAAAAGCGTATGTCAAATAAATTTTTTCTAAGAATTGGACAAACTGCTATAGACAATCATTTTAATGCTATTTGCTTTAGTGAAAAAATATTATATTTAAGCTATTTCTATTTAGTTTAAAGACAAAAAGTGAAACAATCAAGATTAAAAAATATTTGTAAATAGTATTTCATTTTACTTTTAACGATAAATCTACTTTTAATTGCAATAAATGGCATGTCAATAAATCATTTGCCTTCAAAGATCTTCTTGTGACTTTATTTCACTTTTTAACATTTCCATAGATCTGATATCTTTTTCAGTAAATTATCTTTTCTAGAACTCAAACTGTGCTAAGCCAGCTGCACACTGAAAATTTTATGTGCTCATTTCTTTCTAAATTACAATTGATGATGCCATCTAAACAAAAAAGAGACAAATTTTCATGAAAATTTTTCATAAGAAACTCATTAAAATAACATCCTATGGAACTCCAAAGAGACTATTTCCTAGGCCAACTCCTATCGTTGAAAATAACAGAAGAGCATTTGAAATCACTGGCCATATACACAAGAACATTCTCTTCTAGCCATGAAACAATAATTGAGGGCCTGGAATACGCAAACTCCAGGTCTAGCATCCACCACAAGCTGGGCCTATACTACCTAATAAATGAGATTTTGGTCAATGAGAAGAGCCCTAATAGCAGCCTGAGACTGGGACTGAAGAGATTCATTGTTAAGCATTTTCAGCCAGATAAGCAGCTTTCCCACATGTCCGAGACGCTGCATAAAAAATTTGTGGAATTGGAAAATATTTGGAAAGCCAAGAATATTGTAGATTTTGAGGATGATTATTCTGTTGAGGAGATAGTTTATAAGATAAAGGAATATTACACCGACAAGAAAGCTCTGGTGAGCTATTTGTCAAAGATATTAGATCATTTAGACGGCAGAATGAATAAATGAAGTTTAGCAGTATAAAAATATTTGTTGAAGTTCTATAAGCATGCTACAGCAATATTACTTTCTAGTTTATATTTGGCTATAATTTTGATCAGAATGTACTTAATATTAATTTAATATTCTACACAAAGGCAGTTCGAACTCAGAAAACTTCCACTTTCAGGTCTGTACTAGTGGAATATAAATCATTAAAAACAACAGCATTTATTTATTCAAAAGCATCAAATTATTAATAATAAAGTTAAACGGCATAAAAACCATAAATAAAAAGAAAATCAAAAATTAACATTAAAGAGAAACAGCATAAAAACTATGAAAAGAAAGGAAGCATAAAAACTATAAATAAAAGCATTTATTTAACCTCACTCGTTGAAAACAGAAGTGTAGCGCTTTTCATTCGCATCATTCTTTTTGAATAAGCCTGGATAGGCAAAGAAGGAAAGAAGAGGCCATCTTTTATCATCCTCATTCTTCAGCAAAAAGCCAGATTTTCCCATGTTTTTAGCCAGCAGTTCAGAGAAATAGTCAAGGATAAGTGAGTTTCTCAGAGCAGCCATTTTTTTATGGATATTGCCCAGCTTAACCTGAGTGCTCTTGGAAGTAGAGCCTGACTTTTCGATTTCTTCTGCTTCCTTGTTCAGCTCAGCGTACTCTTGATTCCCCATTAATGCATCCTTTGTACCAAGATACGAATGGGTAAAGAAGAAATAGGAAATAATCTTATTAAAGACGTGAACATCGAAATAGAGGGGCTTGATAACAGCCATCCTGGTAATAAAGCCGTTGATAGCATCTTTAAGCTTTTCATCATTGTTAGCATCACTGGGCTCAACAATAAATTCTTCTAAACCGACAGCCTTGACAATCTTTATGAATAAAGGCATTACACTGTCCTTCACCTTGAAGTTGTATGCATCGACTTCTTCGAAAATGTTGTCTCCTTTTTTCAAAGCAGCAATAAATGCCATGAAATCATTGTAAATTCCACGGTATATAGCAATCCCATTAGCATATTCCTTATTGACCTTATACTTTTCACCATTTATGCCTGTAACATCTCCATTACCAGCAATATTAATCTTGTTAGATAAGTTAAAGAAAGCTTCTATGTCAGCCTTTTCTACCTGCTGAAAGCCTTTCATCCCAGGATTTTTAGACTTGATGTACTCAATAAAGGCCATCCTGAAGGTAAGGAATTCCAGCTCCTTCCTGAGCTTGGAAAGGTCTTCAAGCTTGTCCTTGTTCTTGAAAATACGGTGATTTTTATTGTACTCGATAACAAATATCTCAAAAAAGCCTGGATTAGTAGTGTAAAGTGGTGTTGAGCCATCTTCATTCACTAGACTATATTCTTTATGCTTATCTTTCTCAGTTATTTTCTTGTTTTCATCGATAATATTTGCAACTTCCTCAGAAAACTGTACGATGTCGGCGTAGGCGGTGAATACAGGATTCACACGCTCTGAGTTCCGAGGAATCTGCCTGTAGAAGGACTTGACAGCTTCCCTGTTGCACTGGGTCGTCTGCCAGTAGTAAAACATTGGTCCTGAGTTTTTTACTTCGAGCTTATACATTCCGAAGATCAGAGTAAACAAAATCTTGAAACAATAAGCTCCAAAAGTTATGTACAATGCATACTTCACTGTCTTCCCGAGAATGAGTAGTTTTTTTAATTCCATACCCCTGTTTTGAAAATTTTTTATAAAAACTTAGTAAAACATAAAATTAAAAAGCTTCCTTGTTTATAAGAGGACTAAGTTATGAGCTATCTTTTTACAAGTAACTTTGGACAAGACAGACCTTCACTCGTAGAAGATTGCCAACTGGAGGAGTATTTTATTCTAAATAATTGTATCTTTATAATGGTTTTAATAACAAATTATATTTTATTGTATTATAACTAAATGTATTAGTATTATGATATTTCTTTGGCTCACAAAATTCTGTAAAATCAAATTTAGGAGTAATGCCAAACTGTTAAAATTTGAACAGCGGGAATAAGTCAGAGAATACAAACTTTGTAGCTAAACTATCAGAATGACCTTGCTTCTTACAGAATCTTCAAGATTAAAAAGGTTGTCACATCATTCTCAAACCCATATGCCACTAAGAAATTTCCATGATAGCACAACGCCTTGTCACCCTCAAGCTCACATATAATTTTTAGCTCGTTTCCTCTTACTTTTACTTTAAAGTAGTCGATTCCATCTATCTTTGCCACATCAAACACAAGTCTGGTGCTGATGTGCCCAGACGTTTGCAGGATTATTTTGTTTTCCTTAAAAACCAAGTCTGTGTCGTTGGCAGAAATTACATTGAAGTCCAAGAGTTTCAATGTTACAGCAGGATTTACAAAATTAAAGTTGTATTTCAAATCAAACAGATCAGCATACTTGATTATTTTACAAATGCCGTTATTTGAGTTTTCATTATCTTCAATACTTCCCTTGATTGCGGCATTATTGGTTATTTGCCCATCAGCTGTGCTACCTGCTTCATTGTCATTAAATATGGTAATACCGCCTATTTTATAGCTGTAGCTCAGTCTTTTATTCTTTATTTCAAACTCAGATGAATGCTTTGCTAGCTCCAGCAAGTCTTTGACTTTTATACCAAATGTGGTGTCAGACAGTTCTGGGAAGCAAATGAGAATCTGTGATGAGGAAATGGTCTTTGGTGCAACCAAGACTTTGTCTGCATATTTTTGCATAAAAAGAAGCTTTTTTATTAAAATTGGAGAAGAAATAAGTTTGCCCATAGCAGCATAAAAAAAGTAGTTTATAAATAAAATCTTGTTATTTGACCTTTTCGAGTAGAAATTATGCCAGATGAGGCTTTTTACAACTTAAAGGAAAACATAAATTATTAAACTGACAATCTGATTATAGAAAACAATATTTATTTTTAAATGCTAAATGGGCTTGTAGCTTTTTAAAATGTTTTAAGTCTATTTCAAAAACTGTTTAATTAGAAGAGAACTGTTTAGAAAATAACTTGATTGCATTACCGATCAGGAATCCTGCCAAGAAATAAAACAGAAGAATAAAAATAGGAGCAAAAATTGCCCAGTATGGGCTGTAGAATTCTATGCTGCCATAGTCATAGTTTGAATTGGGCAAATGCCCCAAAAGAAGATTCTCTAAATCCTGAGTACTGCTTATTTTATACGGGTCAGAACCTTTCTCAGATTTTTCCAAAGTCAGCTTCTCAAATCTTGCAATAAGCTTGTCCTTCCTGCTAAAAAGCTCCTGCAAATACCTAGGAGACTCCTTGAACTTTCCTTTCTCAACATAGTCTGCAACTATCACAAAATTAATTTCTCTTGTCCCAAAAAGCAGATGACTGACAATGTTCTTGAATATTCCAACTCTTTTCGTAAACGGATTAGGAATAATTGTGAGGTCTATGATTCCCTCTGAGCTGTCAAAAACCTCATAGATTATGTTGAATCCAGTTTCTCTAGGAGTTAGCACATTATCAGGAACATACAACTTATCTTCAAACACATAAGGGTATTTCTCTAGATGCCTGATAGACTTTTCAATGGAGCTTCTGTGCTGAAATGCCCCTTCTGGAAAGATAAGCATGAAACCTTGTGCCATCTTATTTATGGTCTCTATGCGTTTTCTCAAAGAGTCAAAGCCCTGAAAGCTTGATCCTGAATCCTCCGTCCTCTTGACGAAGGCATGTCCCATCTTCTTCAAAATATATCCAATAAATGGGGTCTTAGAGAAAGATTCTTTTATAATTATTGACAAATGTTGTAGCTTGCCAATGCTCTGAAAATAATGTAGAATAAAAAGCCAATCGAAATCACTCAAATGGTTGGAAATAATAATTCCTTTATCCAGATCAGGAATCCTAGTATCCTGAGCAATGTAGATTTTACTTGGAACCAGGAAAGATACGATTGCCAATAGAAAGTGGTGGCTAAAAATTTTCAGGTAACTGTTCATCACAGATTTTATTTCCATTGAAAATGGAACTAAGTCAACAACAAAATACATGGCATAGATAAGGGGCATGTAAAGAAGCGCTGAAAGAATGGAAAAAATCATAAACAGAAGATTGCGGGAAAAGATAAAGACTTTCTCAAAAAGATAGAGCTTTTCGTACCCGCCTCTTGGGGCATCAATTGAAATAGCATCTGGAAGTCTCTGCTTTAAATTGCTTGGATTCTCGTCTGGCAAATTTTTCATTGTTGTTTTGAGTATAAATTTGATAATTAAACATTCAACTTTTAATTTATTTTTAATGTTTGTTTCACAACAGGCAAATAACGATAAATCAGAATTTAAAAAAGATGATTGGAGGTCTTTGAAATGAAGAATTCTAATTAAAAACTGATGACTTCTCTTTTAAAATTGAGATTATCATCTTGACTTGAAAAATAAGCTTTCCTGGCTTTAAAAATGTTTCTGATAATTAGAACTTTTAGATATTGATTCGTCTTCTTTTTATGACAAATGCTCATTAGCTTTATCAGTTTATATGTTTAAGTTTAGATTTTCTGTTTTAAAATGGCAGAATATCTTAACAACATTAACAATCTTAATCGCAAATGAATTTTAGACTAAAATGTAAAGTATTCTATATTGCAAAAACACAATCATTTATTTCCATTTTAGTCTAAAATTTATTTATAACTAAGATTTTCTTATTGTAAGGTGCTATCGTTAATATAAAATACATTTTTATAAATAATTTATCCTATAAAATTATCATTTTTGCATAAAGCATGAAAATGGCACAAAATTTTATCCCATGCATAAAATAGAAGCTGAGGCAATTATAAAAGACTACGAAGCAGCAGGTCAATCATTGGACGACTTTGTTAGCAATTTAGAATGTGTTCTCATAAGCAAAACTAGCAATTCGATCGAGTTCGACTTGAAGGGATGCCATCCTTCTTTGGCAAATGCCTTGAGAAGAATAATGATAGCCGATGTCCCAACAATGGCAATAGAGAATGTATTTATCTATGAGAACAACACCATATTTCCAGACGAGTACCTAGCTCATAGGCTTGGTCTTATTCCGATGAATGCCAATGCTGATGAGTTTACAGATTATGATTGTGAGAACGAAGATTACGGGAATACCTTGAGCTTTAAGCTGCACAAGGTCAACAACACAGACGAAGTAATCAACTGTACATCTGACGATATTGAGTTTTGTCCAATAGAAGGACAAGATACTTCCGACACTCTTCTAAAAAAGAATGTATTGATCTGCAAGCTTGCACCCCGCAATGAAATAGAAATGATAATGAAGGCTACCAAAGGCAGTGGAGAGACACATGCAAAGTGGAGTCCAGTGTCCTTGTGCTCGTACAGGATTATGCCGAGGATTGTGCTAGAACGGGACTTTTATGGAGAAGAAGCAGTGGAATTGCAGAAATGTTTCAGCGATGGAGTAATTGGAATTGTTGATGGAAGAGCAGTTGTGGTGAATCCCAGGGCGGACAGTCTAAGCAGAGAAGTTCTTCGACATGAGAAATTCAAGGACAACGTTAAGCTGCTGAGAGAAAGTGGATGGTTTTGCTTCACAGTTGAGACAATTGCAGAGGATCCTTTAGTTGTTGTTAAGAAAGCCATCAGAATTTTGATAGAGTCAACCAGGAATTTGAAAGAAGAGCTGAAGCAGCTCAATGAGTCTTATGATTGATATTTAAATGTTAAAAGCAGAAGACAATCTATTTGCGGTGTTGTGAATTCTATTTAAATTATCAGAATTGAAGATATAATACTTTAGATCAGAATTGAAGAATGTTAGATTGCTAAATTTCCTTATTAGGATGACATATTAAAATAGTCAAAATTAACTGTAAACATCTGTCAATAACTGTTTTTATAAATAAACTGCTGATTCTTCTACCATTAATATTTCTAATGCTTGAGCAAAGCCTTGCTTTTGAAATTAAATATTCAAACATTTTATTTTATTCATTCTCCACCCCATGTCTGTCCTTGATTATTGTTGCTGTGGTGGTCCAAAGTACATAATATTTATAACTGGACACAAAAAAGACAAGGATATGTTTCTAGAAAAGATGTTTGGAATCAGGGCCAAGGACATATCCTTCTCTGAGTACGAGGTAAGATATAAATGCTCAAACTTAATCATCCAAATGCTGGAGAATGACGAAGATCTAAAGGAGGTGTACGACATGCATACCAAGATGGCCAATGGCGTGGTGTTTCTCAGGGACAACGACATTCCTGTAAAAACCAACAAGAAAGCCCTGTTTGTTTACCTCAATGGGAAGTCAAAACAGGAAAGCGAAGGAAACTTAATTGTCAGCTCAATTGAAGATTCCTCGTATGCAGACTGTAAACAGGGATTTAATAAGCTTATTAGCAAGATTAAGAGCGAATAATCTCAATTTATTAAATAAAATTGACTGTTTTTTTTTCAATCTGTTTATGCACAACCTTATTTAAATTATTTATTTGCATAAAAAGTGTATTGAGTAGCTGGACATTCAGCCACTGGAACAAAAAGAAGCAGCTTGCTTGCACTGCAACAAGAGGCCAGATGCAATACACTAGAGGAAAGGGCCTAATGAACTTGCCTCTCTTTATACTGTTTTGCCAAGAGCCCTCCAATGGCTCTCCCTCAAATAGCAATGAATTTCATGGGGAATTTAAAGGATTTGCAAACGCTTTATGAAGATCCTATTTTTAGTCTTGGGATACTTCGGCTGTTGGATCCTCTGACTAAAAGACTCGTTTTTAGTCTTCTCTGCGAAAATCTCTGCATTAACAGCCTAAGAGAAGTTGAGAATATTAAAGAATCCCTCAGTGCTCTTGTTTCTTTGAGCATGATAAAGAAGGCAGGAAGCAAAGTGTTGCTAAATGACAAGTTCAGGCAGTCTGTATTGGAAGGCTTTACAATGAAAAGCGTTGAAAAGGCTTTTATTTACACAACGGATAGCACCAAGGACGAAGCCAATATAAGAAGTTCGTCAGATAGAAAATATAGAATGATCCTGGAATCCATCACATCTTCTGTCTTCACAGTGGCTGGAGTAAGAGAAATTCTTCTGTTTTGCAACCTGGTTGATGCACAAGGGCAGATAACCAACCAGGGATTTGAGTTTCTTCTGAAAAACAGATCAAATCAGCTTTGGCATGTCTTAATACACTCAATCAGATATTTTGCAGAGAATTCCTTGGAAGAGGCTGGGATGCTGCTGAATTTGCTGGAAATAGTCAATAAAAACAGAATTGGACTGTTTTCTTGCAATATTCTCAACAAGAGATACGAGTCTTGGTATTCCTTTTTGGACTCAATAGGGATATTTCACATTGTCTCTTCTGATAAGAAGTCCCAGTCAATGAAGCTTTATATAAACAATTCTGACATCTTTGATAAAGCAACCAAAGCAGATCTTCAGCAGGCTCAAGAAAGCCCTGAAAGCAAATATCTTGTCTTAGAGACTAATTTTAAGATCTATGCGTATGCTACAAAGTCCTATGAGAGAAGCATTCTGGAATTGTTTAGCAAGGTTGTCTGTGTTTTCCCAGATATGATAAAGGCATATTTAGATGAGGAATCTGTGCTTGCAGCCCTGAAAAAGGGCATCACTGCCCACCAGCTAGTGAAGTACATGAAGGAATACAGTGCGAATGTTCCGAACAATGTGATTAACCAGATTGAAATCTGGGAGAAGAAGCAGCATAGACTGAAGCTTTCCAATGGGTACCTGTATCATGATTTTATTCATTTTAGCGACTATAAGAAGGTTCTGAAATACATAGAAACCAAGAATAGCCTCATTTTTAAGGATGAGCAAAGACGATTGATTGTTGCTGAAGAATGGAGTCACAAAGATGTGAAAGAGTTTATCAAAAGCCTGAGCTAAAATTATTCATCAGACAAGTCTTACAATAAAAGACACTATAAAAGTCGAAAGACTTCCCTTGAGCTTGAAAATACAGGTATGCTATCAGATTAATTTAATTTATCTTTTATTGCAAATGCAATCTTACATCCTTCACCACCCAGGATGATTCCTTCTTTTCTCGTAATTCTGTCTTCAACAATGTACATATTCTCAGATGCTGGAGAGCCGAGAGATCGGTCTGTTACCACAATGTCTGCTTCAATAGTCTTACCATCGTATTTGACGAGATAATTCCCATTTGTACTTACAGATACACTTTCAGCTGACACAACTTCTATTCCCATGTTGACTACCTGCTCATAGCATTTTTGGTTGTATTCCTCTTTCGAGGCTTCTAGGCCAGGCAACACATTACAGGTGTATTGTAGGCCTAAGTCTTTTCTGATGACAGTGTGTTCTGCATTGGCTGTGTGCAGATAAATAGAGCATACGTATATGGCTGGAGTGTCGCCTATTAGGACTATTCTGGAATCCTTCATGGGCAAGAAGCTGAAAGAAAAGATAAAATTGCACAAACAAAAAATAAGGCAAGGGACTTCCTATTGATGTAATAGTGTGTTGCAGATGATTCTAGTCTTAGACTTTCGTATGGGGTTACAAAGAGGAATCTTAATGAAAAATGCAGTGTGAAATATTTAATTTCATGGATTTAAATTTATTAACAATACTTAACATACAGTGTTACTAAAATAACATACATTCTACTAAAAATAAAAGATCTGCTTGAATGAACTATGTTTTTGAAAGATACAGCAGAATACTCAGTCTTTTATTATTTTTATATTTAATGACTTAATATTTCAGAAAGGTACAGTTTAATTGATGGCTGTATATTTAATTTAAAAAGAGTGAAAAGAAGTCATGATTAAGAGAAACTTATCTGAAGATACTGTATTTTACTAAAAGTAAAGATTTTGAGGCTTAGATTTGAAAGTGTAATTTTGTATTAAACTTGAAAAGCTTAACATAATGATTTCGAAGTTAGGATAAAATTGAACCTTAAAGAGAATACGTGAGATGATGGCACATTAGATTACTTTATGATCTATTTAAACTTTATTCTAATAATTAGATTTTGTTTATGCATGAAATGGAGAGTAGAAAGCATTCAGGATGGGAAAACAATTCCAAAACCTTCAAGCTTCTCTCCAATAAGCAGATCAAGGTCATGGAAAATGACATGATTCAGAGGAATTTGAAAGTCAACAGGAAGAACATAAAAGAAGTTGCAAGAAGACACAGCATACCCATAAACAGGGCTGTTTCTTATTTTGAAAGCTTAAAATCTCCATATACGAACGAGGAGAGCTTACCTTCCGAAGTGTTGTTGCAGGAGATCGACAGTATTATCTTAGAAATAGACATTATTGGGACTGCATATTCTGAAAAAAGGAAGAAACTATAAACAGGACAAACTCTCATTTTATGATTGTTTTGGTATAGAAGAAGGGACAATATGTAATGTATAATATAAACATAGCTTACCTGAACAAATAATAGTTTCATGAAACCTTAGATTGAAACACTACTGATGAAGAGTCGTAAGTAAAAGAATGGCTGTTTAATTGAAATTAAGGGCATTGTTTTATAGTCATCAAAATATTTTCTACTAATTTTTATCTTTCGTTTACTGCGGAGATAGACAGCTTAAAGGGATCAAAAAATACTCAACTTGGCATAATCACCTTTTCGTTCAATCGCAAATCTGAGTATAAAGAAACTTTAAAATTCTTATCAAAATTTGAATAATTTTTTTCTAAAATGAAAGGAAGCAATCGGTAAAAATAGATTTTTGCTACCCATTTATGGCAACAGAAGAAACAAGTGATGAGAACAAGATTATAGAAAAGCAAGCAACCATAAACATAGGAACAATAGGGCATGTAGCCCATGGGAAAACCACGGTTGTGCAGCGAATAAGTGGAATGAGTACAATTAGATACAAAACAGAACTAGAAAGAAATATTACCATAAAACTGGGATACGCAAATGCAAAGATTTACGAGTGCGGATGCGCGCGTCCCGAGGCATACTCGAGCAACGAAGGGACATGCACAGTTTGCCATAAGAAGAAGAGGCTTATAAGGCATGTGAGTTTTGTAGACTGTCCCGGACACGACATTTTGATGGCTACTATGTTGAATGGGACTGCTATCATGGACGCTGCACTGCTTTTGGTGGCTGCAAACGAAGCGTGTCCCCAGCCGCAGACAACTGAGCACCTTTTTGCTGTTGAAATTATGAATCTCAGCAAAGTTGTGGTAATCCAAAACAAGATTGACCTAGTCACGAAGGAGCAGGCTTTGGAGCAATACGACCAGATTAAGGAGTTTATGAAGACATCCAGGATTGATGGGCCGATAGTCCCAGTATCTGCCCAGATGAATATAAATATTGAGGCCATACTTGATTTTATAGTGAACTACATTGACGTTCCAAAGAGGGACAGAAAGGAGGATCCCAGGATGATAGTCATCAGGTCTTTTGATATAAACAAGCCAGGGACCACAGTAGACGACTTATGTGGTGGTGTGATTGGAGGATCTCTTGTTTCTGGGGTGCTTGCGATTGGAGACGAGATTGAGGTTAGGCCTGGGATGGTCACAAGCAACAAGAGCGGAAGCTTTGTTTGCAGGCCATTTGTAACGAAGATTACCGGACTCAAGGCAGAGAAGACAGACTTGGAGGTAGCTTATCCTGGAGGATTGATCGGGGTCGGGACGGATATCGATCCGAGCTTCTGCAGGGCTGACAAGCTTGTGGGAATGGTCATGGGACTGAAGGGAAAACTTCCTCCTGTACTGGTCAAGATTAGAGTGAACTTTGAACTGTTTCAGAAGACTGTTGTGTCTACAAAGGAGGATCTGAAAATGGATGAATCGATACTTTTGAATATAGGAAGCACAACAACAGGCTGTAAAATTGTTGAGCTGGAAGGTTCTAATGCACTGTTTAGCTTATACAAGCCTTGCTGCTGCGAAAAGGGAGAGAGAATTTCCATATCAAGGAAAATCAAGAATAATTGGCGGTTGATTGGGCACGGAGTTATTGAGTCTGGCGAGGAAGCTAAAATAATATACGATTAAACTATTTAACAATTAAGGTATTTATTTCTAAATCAAATTAGAATTCAGATTAATTTGTTAAATCAATAATAATTTGAAAATTTTGCTGAGTTACATTAATTTGTAAAAATATTACGTATCGTATTTTAGAGATTTAAAATTGTTTTAATTTATGCCTGAATCTTTCATCAAATCAAATCATAAATGTAAAATAAAAATTAACAGGGCAATACTAAATATTTAACAAGATAAAAATACTTTATTGATCAAATATTAAATGTCAAAAAGCTCAATCAAAAATATAGTTATACAGAAACGAAAGCATGTTAAAATAAGATAGACAGCGTATAATTAACCATTTATCTCTCAAAGTTCCCTCATTTTTATGCTGACTGAGTCATTCAATCTGTCATAATCAAGGACTTCTTTGGCACTAAAGCTGTAAACAATCCTCAGAAGATCAACTCTGTCAATTTTAAGATCGTTTACAATATCGTCTATTCTGCACACATCCTTTTGAACAATAAACAACAAAACTCTTGCACAGTCGTCGTTCCTATCCTTCAACTTCTCCAGCACTCTTTGTTTTAAATACTGTCCTTTTGTTCTATCCTTATAGAATGAGAGGTACTTGTATGATGCCCCCATTTGTATCTCATCTACTATCGTCTTGTACGACTCATAGTCGCTTTTGATCTTTTTGCTGGGCGCTTGTTCCTTTAGGTACTTTAACCTTCTTTGGAGCTCGTCTATATTTTTATTTTGGAACTTCTGCAAAGCATCCACCTTCATGTTTGCTAGCTCAACTTCCATAAGATCACAGGACGCCTCCATAGACTTGCTTTCTTCTATCTTTCTGAGCTGCACAAAAATATGCTCTTCGTCAAAGTCCAATTCTTTTATTTTTTCTTTGATTTTATGCAAAGCCTGAGCTTTTGCATAGGCTGAGTCGGTGGGATAGATGCTTGGAAGATTGTAATAGCTCAGGATGGAATTTAGCTGGTTGTAGGACTCTGGCACCTCAAAGGAAGGAGGCAGAGGCTCGTCTGTGATCAGTGAAGGACTGCAAATGCTGGAATTCGCAAAGGCTTGTTGATCTTTTAACATAAAAAGGGCAATGAAAAGAACAATGTAAAAGACAATTTTACCTGCTTAAAAATGTCTTATTAACGTGTTTATATCAAAAAAAAGAAAATGAAAAATAATAATGAAAAAGACAATGCTAGGTACTTTTATCCTGTTGGCATGTTTAATTTACGCAGAAACCCAATAACAGGCATTTCTTGCTGATGCTAGCAGTTTTTGCAAAGAGAATTATTCTGAAAGTCTATACTTCAGCAAAGACAAAATCCAGATGCACTAAAAATTACAAAAAACTTTATTTTAATCCCTTTAATGACAGTAAAAAGCTCCTCAAACGAAATACAAGATTGTGTCTTTGAAGATGATGAGTTTATGAAAGAGTATATCCAGAAAAGAATTAACAAAGCTTTTGAGGTGCAAGAATACAAAGACGAATCTGAGCTTATAAAGTTAACGGTGTCTAAAACAATGATAATCCACTTCTACGAGCCATCTTACAAAACATGCAAGACAATAAACGCTGCATTTAAGACATTGACAAGAAAATTTCCAAATATCCAATTTGGATTTATCAACGTCTACGATTGTCCTTTAATGGTTGAGTCGTTAAAAATCCGTACTCTTCCCTTTATAGGGTTCTTCAAGGACGGCTATTTTGTTGATGAGTTGGTAGGGTTTGAAGGACTGGACAAATCAAAGAAAACAGGTATTTTGAATGTTGAAGAGCTAGAAAACTATATTAAAAAAAGTAAAATAAGCACCATTTAATATAAAATTATGATGAAATAAAGAGTTCAGACAGTCTATCAGCATAGCTTTCAAGAATTTTCTCACTTCGACAATCTTTTTATCTTGCGCTATATTCAATCCATCCATGAATAAAATAGATGGATATTAATGTTATTGGATAACTATAGAGACTTTTGTTTGTGCTTCAATAAGATGCCAGAATTAAAGTTCTTGCAACTGCCCTGGAAATCAACTTTAAAACCAAACTCTCCCAGAAATTTCTCCAACTCAATGTTTGCTGTATAATCGATGTACTTGCATTCTTCCAACGAAATAACAATGTTGTTTTTAATATTGCTGATCCCATTCAGGAGTTTATAAATACTGATAAAATCTAAATTTCCCTCAATTTTTACGTATGTGACATTTTCTATTGTCTGGTACTTGATATCAATAGATCCAATAGTCTGTGAGGAAAACAAATAGTTGACCGCACAATTAATGAGCACGCCAGTAATCACAACCAAAATCATGTTCATTTCTGCGTATATGCATACAGCACAGATAAGGACCAGCTGTACTTTGTCAATGAAAGACGAGTTAAGGATAGTTTTAGAATAGGTTAAGAGAGTGGTAAGGCCGATAAACTGAAGAACAAAAGACACAGAAAAGACAGGAATAAAGGGAAGGATTAGATGAAACGTGTAGTAAAGGATCACAAGGGATATTCCAGAAAAGAGAGAATGGTACTTTGACTTAGCACCAGCCAGCCTGAAGAATATGGAACCTGAGCAGCTGAAGTGTGTTGGGAAGAAAGAGAAGGCAGACAGAAGATTGGCCAGAGAGACGTTGAAGAGCTCTCTCTCAATAGAAAAACACTCTTCAAACTTCCTGGAATAGACAAAAAGCGAGATAATCTGGGAAAGCAATGGAATGGAAGCAATGACCAAAATGTTTTTGGCATTCTTCCTGATTATCTGAAAGTCAAACTCAGCACTTTCGGAGAAAATCGGCTCAAAAATGCTTGCAAGACGAAGAGGCTCTGCCATTTTGCAACTGAAAATTTTGTATTTCACAAGATTCTCAATGCTCCATCCGAACTTTGCAAAATTCAGAAGGCAGATCAAAGAAAGCAGATAATAAAAAATATAAAAAGGGTTTTTTGTAATATAAAATATTAAAACACCGAAGAAGGTAATAAGAACTGAAAAGGCCTTGAGAGCCACATTTACCGAGTAGTCTTCGAGAAATGCAATCTTTTTGAACGAGGCAAAGATATTAAACAGCCCAATCGTGATCATAACCGAGTCATTTATGTTCCTGGGTATTTTAGTCAGGTATTTGGTGGTCTTTGTAAGATAAAGAACAAAACCAAGTAAAGAAGACATCAGGCAGGCTATGAACAAGCAAGCAAGTGTGTTTTTAAGTCCATTCTGGCCTTCTTCGTTGCAAATTGTGCTGATTGTGCGGGTTTGCTTAGATATCTCTAAAAGGGGCAACATTAAAAAGCCTCCTTGAATTTTAGTCAGCAAAGAAAACACGATTTGCCCAAGAGTGGAGCACAGAAAAAACATTACTCTGGCCTCATTCTCAAAAGCAGGCTTTTCGTTTACATACAGCAAACTGGTCCCAAATGACTCTATGAGTATTGGCGTTACAAGAAGAAGTATCAGAATCGACACTAAATACGAAAAAAATTTGTCTGAATTCTGGAAATTCATTCTAAGGGCTAAAATACAGGGCATTTTAGGATGAAGCAGTGAAAAACTCTGACAAAGGCTTTTGAAACTAAATCCTAGAAAGTTCAAGCATTTCTTGTGCTAAAAGATCCTAAAAAGTACAGATAAGTTTATAATTCAATTTAGTGAATACATCTTTTGTAGATATCTTTGTAAGGCTTATTTCTAGATTTATTTAATTGTACTGCTGATATGTCTGATGCCATTTATATTTAACAAAAGCCATATTAATCATTCGAATACCATCAGAAAACTTGAGCTGATATATTTGATGTGAATGTTATTGTGTTTTATTCAGCAAGACTGATAGAAAAATTGAAGTCAGCAGATGATGAACAAATGAATAGCGTTTTAGAATTTTTTGTTGAAGCACTACTTTCTGCAAATAAAAATACTTAATTTATTTTTCTTATTGGTAAAATTTTCATTAATTTTGTACAAAAATTGATGATCTAAAAGATTGTTTTGATGCAATACTTCACATTCTTTATTAAAACATTGTATGACATAAACATTGTGTAATTTCAAAACTCTTTGAAATTGTGAGCTCAGTCCTAGTAGCAAATTCAAAAACGTTATCAAATGTTTTAAAACTTGACAAATCTCTTTTAAAAAGTATTTGATAAAAAACTTATGAAAATCATTTTATTTATGCAGAAGGAACAGCTGACATCCGTTTATCGACCACGTATTTCTTTACAAGGATGACTATTACAAGCAACACAATGTATATGATAGCGGCTCTCATGAACACAGCTTGTAGACCTTCTCCACTTATATCTTCCAGTGAGAAATACACAAAAGGAACACTGTATGCAAAGTCTCTCCATCCTGGCCAGACGATACCAATAAGGCAGACAACAGCCAAGGTTGCAAAAACGTAAAATAGAACTATACATGTTATGTTGAGGATTCTCATCATGAGACTTGGACCTGTGCCGGGTACTGTGTCAGACATATAACGTCAGATGAAAAAATTATTAAATATTAAAACCTGAAACACATTTTGGCATACTGCAAAATGGCTCGTTAATCTGATCTTACTCCCCAATTGAAATTCTTAATATGAAACATTTTTTAAAAGGTCAGTTTTTAACACCCGAATATTAACTACAAACAGATTTTTAGGATCTGAAACACAATAGAATTTAAATGTATCTATCCAATAGAAACACAATTTAGGAGACTAGTCAAGAATATTTTAATATCAAATCAGACACATTTTAATAACAAAAACCTGTAGGAGTATCACCAATGCCAAGCCAGCAAATGATAGGCAGAAAGCCCAGAAGTAGTAATCTTCTGTGGGTGTCTCTGATTTGAATATCAGATACTTTAGATATTCAGACAGTGATGGAAGAAGATCAAAATATCCTATAAATGATATTATTGCTGTTATTGAGAGGTATAACGTCAAAAAGATTAATATAATCTTCAGGATGTCGTAGGCTAAACTTTTCTTTCTGCTGTCTTTAGGTGTTTCTTGTTCAACCATACTTGGCTCTGATTTTGCGTTTTTATACTTTTTTTAGAAAAAACAATAAAATACAGACCAATCAAGTTAACAACAAAAATTGCTTCTATTCAATTTCGATTGGTCAGTATCCTTTCTGAAACTAAATAATATACTTTTATTATTGTGCAGCAAGACTGATATTATCCAATTTTGAAACTAAAAATACATCTATTATTGCACAATCAATAATTCTTGCAGTTTAAGTTATACTAAACATTTACTCAATCAAGTTTTGTTTCAAATATTTAAGTTGGAACAATTACTGATAGATAATAGCAGCTGTTATTTATGAATGAAATAGCAGTATAGTAATGGTTTTTAAAGTTAGCAAAAAAGCTTTTTCTTGAATTAAACAAGGTTTTTATTATTGTTATAGAATTGTCAGAAAAATTGATTATAATCTCAAATTTTATCTTGGTTTTTAACTTTAAAAACACATTGAAAAAACAGAATGAAAACAAAGTTTTATTAGTGATAAAGATCTTATTTAATCCTTAAACAAGATATTCTGGATTTATTAAAAAGCATTATTGCATGAGCCAACTGATTCGTCAGGTGGAATGTCGATCTTTTCTACAATTATTTTTCTTGATCTCAAAATCAAACCATATTTAAGGCTGTTTAAAGTGTTAACACGTAAGCGGGCAATGCTGTTCAGCTTTAAAATTGTCATGATTGAGTTATAGTTAGCACTCTCGTGGGGAAGTGTAAAAATAGGATCCAAACTTAAAACATTGTCAAAATATTGGCTGATATGCTGATCTATGAAGAACCTTGGAACTGAAAGAAATACGCAGTGTCTGTTCAACTTGCAGTATTTTCTTATTTCAAAAAGCACATTGTGAATGTGAGCAGAGTCAGTAAAGCCTTCAAACAAAGGAGAGAACAAGGAGAAAATGGCAAAATTGCATCTGCTCTTTGTTGTTAGAACTTCCATCAGATCGTCTAATGTCTTAACAATAACATCCTCACCAAGGGGCCTCTTCTCTCTCAAACTGAACATTGACAGGTCATGCTTGGTGCCTAAAGTCTGATATCTCCAGGCTATCAGAAGACTTTTAATATTTTCATTTTCTTTAAGGTTGCTAGAGACAGTATCAAAGTGTTTAAGAGTCTTGGGATCCATTGAGATGGCATGGACTGGTATCTTTAAAAGCAGCGATTGAGAAATGAATATCTGAAGAATAGTATTGTGAACAAAAGAATTCTCATTTTCGTAAATACAAGTCAAAGATCCTTCTTGCAACTGTATAATTGTGTCCAACGTCGGTATTCCTGTGGAAACACTGTTAAAGTTGTCTTGAGACAATAAAGTTTGCTTTTTAATGAAGCCAGACATAAGACGGATAAAAAACTTTCACAAAAATAATTTGTAATTTAAAAGAAGTGAAGCGAAATCATGATTAAGAGATGCTTATTTAAAGATACTATATTTTATTAAGATACAGAGTTTTCTCATGGAACAGCATCACAAAAGTATACTACAGTGAGAATATTGGATAAAATGTTAGCAATGGCAATGTTTAACTACTCTCTTTTGATCTGCTGATGTAGTTTACCCAGCTTTGAGCTATTGTATTATAAAATAGTTTTTTAATGGCAATTTAAATAGACTTTTCTCTTTTTGTTTTTTAACAACAGTAAGCTTTTCTTTTTTATTTTTTAAGCTTCTCTAAAAGTTTCACAATCCTGGATGATTTTGTTTTTAAAAACAGATGAGAAAATTCTTCAGCAAGAACATCAAATTTGTCAAAATTCATAGCCATCGCTTCTATCAGCTTTTCCATCACTGGAAAATCGCCCATCTGCTCAAATATGGTCTTATTTTGCCTAATTCTGTTGTAGAAAAAATTTCCAGTATTTTTTATGATTGTGTTAAAAACTTCTAAAATACAAGCTTTCTCAACAACTAAGGCTGGAATGCTTTTATATTCCCTAAAATCTGCTGTAAAAACGCTATATCCAGTCAAATCAGCACACGAAGTATTTTTGGCAGTGAAATGCTGGCCTATCAAGTTATATGCAATTTTAGTCGGCTTCGTCTCCAAGAATGAATCTTGGACATTTTCTGAATCACAACCTAAACTGCTCTTTTCTATGGATCCTGCATTTAATTTGTCATTCGCACAATAGTTAATGACCTCTTCCCATATCAAGTTAGACAATACCATGACATTGTCATTGCCTAAGTCTGCTGTATCATTGTAAATAAACTGCAATTTTGTTGCTTTCTGGATACTTTGATCTTCAAGCATGTCTCGGTGGCCAATCAAGTCTCCGGACAACTTCCAATCATCTGGTTTGCCCATATTCTTTGACACAATCCTGTCACTTACTGAATAATGTTTTATTATCGAATCTAAAATTCCATACCTGTAAAAATAAGAATCAAGATATATTACATTATCAAAAATATACTTCAGTGTTGGCCTGCAAAAGGTTCTGTTCTGCAGCAGCAGAAAGATATTGGTGAGGATAAGGCATTTGTTATTGTCCTCCAGGCTATGAAGTTTTGCAAGAGAATCTATGATCAAATCATCAATAATCAAGCTTGAGTTCATCAGAACAAGATTTTTAACATAATTTGAACCTGAATGGGAGAAATGCTCACAATAAAAATCTTCTGGGCTTGAGTCAATAGTCTCTTTTATATCAACAATGTGGTTTAAATGTGAATTCTTGATTTCTTCAATATCCTCTAGTTCATCAAGATAAAGTCTAATTAGCTTAGTTTTAAGAATGCTATCAATCTTCAAATGCCCACTTTTCAGAAGCTGCTCTGCTTCCTGTACTCTGAATTTGCATCTTCTTGAACACAATTTCTCAGCTCCCATGAAGGGAAATAGCAAGTATGCTCAAATACAATTTTAATATCAAAATACAATATTAAAAATTAGGAATAGCACAGCTTGAATGCATACATGCTACTTTAAAGATACGTTTTTCATTTATGTCTATTTTTAAAGAAGTACAAAACAGACAGAATTTGCGAGACTGAAAATTGGTGCTTCTGTTAGAAATTTTTTCAATAATCTTGCCAAAAACATTTCTCACAAAAACTAAAATTTTAAAGCCTTTCAATGCCAATCCCAATACTCTATGGCTCCCAAACTGGGAACGGAATACATCTTGCTGCCCTTTTGGAAAAAAAGTTCAAAGAATCGTTCAGTCTCCCGATTGACACTTTTGATATGCTGGAGATTAACAATTTTCCACTTGTAATTTTTATTTGCTCAACCCATGGGGACGGGCAGTGCCCATTTAACATGTCTAGATTTTACAGGTTTATTTTGTCGCAATCAGAGAGGATTTTTAATTTTGACTATGCTGTTCTTGGGCTAGGAGACTCGTCTTATCCGAAATATAATTATTGTGCAAAGGTTTTAGTGGCTAAGCTGAAGCAACTAGGTGGAAATCTAATTTTAAAGGAATTCTGCAATAGTCAGGACGAGAATGGAAATTATGATGGGCTTAGCAGGTTTCTGAAATCAGCTGCTAACAGCAAGATAGGCCATTATATGGGCTGCAATGAGAATGAATCTGAAAGTGCAAAGTACGCTCAAACATATTCCATAAAGCCCAGCAAATGCATTGCCCGTGTAGTTTCAAACAGTCTTGTGACACCTATTGACTACGATAAAAAGGTATTTGAGCTGATTCTCGATATTCCAGGATATAATGATTTTAGTCCAGGGGATTGTATTGCTATATTTCCAAAGAATGTAATCACTCCAGAGCAATTCATTGCAAGCATAAGCCTTGATCCTGATAGTGGCGAGAAGAGTAATGTCAATTCTACAAAGTATACGAAAAATGAAATAAAATGCTTGCTCAGCAAGGTAGATCTTTTTTCAACAGTACAGCAAGCAGTATTTAAAGATTTGTCTGCCTTCTGTAAAAATGAGCTATACAAGCAAAAGATCAAAGAATTGTACGAGGACTATGATCTGTACTACAACTATGTAGTTTTGGCAAAAAGAAACCTTATTGAAATCATCAGAGACTTTCACCTGGATATTCCTATGGAGTATCTTCTTTCCATAAATCCTATAGTTCCAAGGTACTACAGCTGTGCCAAGATAAATGGACTATTCCATATTTTATATAATGAAGTCAAATATAAAACGTATTTATCAGCAGAGAGGAAGGGTCTGTGCTCTGAATACCTGAAGTCGGTTGCATCACACAGCATCAGTGGCACAAAGGAATGTAGTGCCATAGCATTTGAACAAAGGACTAATTTGGATGACAGCCCAAACAGAGAGACTAATGTCAATTTTGAGATCGAAGTGGTGAAAAGCAATCTCTTTTTTAATGACAAAAAGTTGCTGATCTTTGCCACTGGAACAGGGATTACTCTTCCCAGATCAGTAATTCACTTCTTCAAAGACAAAGAAACACGGATCTACTATGGCTTTAGGCATTTCAATGTTGATCAGCTGTGTAAGGAAGAATTCCAAAATTGCGAAATATTTTATGCGAGCAGCCGAGAGAACAGGAAATATGTCATGGATGCCTACAAAGAAAACCCAGTAGAGAACATTGATGAGTGGCTAGTTTTTGTTAGTGGGAATACCAGGCTTAACAAGGAAATCAGAGGTTTACTGAAGGAGATTCATGGAAAAGAGATTAACTTTCAGTCCGAAACATGGTAAAATTTCTATTGACCTGTGATTTTCCTTTTGCATTGATGTTTCTAATGCTAATTAAATATCATTTTGTTGTTTTTCAACTTTGAAGATATTCCTAGCATGTCTTGTACGGGTATATCTGAGACTTTGAGTATTAGCATTCATGCTTGTATTGCATTAATAAATTAACAAACGTAAAATCAAGGTAAAAAATTCTCTAAAATTTATTGTTAAGTCGTATCTGAAAGCATTAGATGCATTTGTGAAAATACTGCAGTTTGAAATTGAAGCATTTTACAAAGAATCTTTGCTCCACAATTCTTTTCATTCTAAAAAGATTGATAAATAAAAAACTAACTAACTTTTAATAAGCAACTGCATAAACGAATCTAGATATCATTCAAACACAGAAAACACAATTATAATGACTGTATCTGACATATATGCAGTTCATAGGTTGGATTAACTTATAAATCGATAACATGTCTTCCCGAAATATTACAACTTTGCGATCAAATTGATTTTAATTAATTTTATTTATTTTTAAAAACTAAAAGATCAGGCAATCACCTGAAAGATATTAAAACCCTATAGAATTTTTACTTAAATGGGTAATTTCAAAATTTATTTATTTATTTATTCAAACAAATTGACCCTTTATTAAAAATAAATTAAATTGATCATATAAATATTTTGTATTTCTCCACCCCAATGCGATCATTGATGAGTCTCTTGGCCTTACTCGTTCTTCAGGCATCAGCAGCTACGACAACATCAACATCAAGAACTACAAACCCCACAACTGGAGACAATAATACTGATGAAGAAGACAATGGAACTACCACTACTAAGACAAAGACAAAGAAAAACGAAGAAAACAGCGCAAAGTCTATAGGTGCTATATTTGCTGCATGTCTTTTATTTGCAAGCATTTGTATGTAATAAATCTATATCTCTGTATTTTTTCTTAAAACCTGTAAATTTTTTATTATGGAACACCAATGCCTTATAGTTTTGTATTTCAAGCCTGTTTAAAAATAGAAAAGCACAAACAATTGTGTATTTTATTTATAATTCCAACAATCAGCAAGGAACAAAACTTTCTAGAAGCTATGATGCAATTACTATTTATTACAAATAAATAAAAGATCAATTTCTCTTTTTCAAAAAATTCACAAAATATTTTATTTTCCAAAAATGCCATTTATTATCTGCATCCGCTCGCTTACCTCCAATCTATTTTGTCTCCTGGCTCATTGCAGGTGACAATTCCCTTCTTCTCCTGTTGTCTGCCATCAATTCCATCCTTGATAAACGCGACAAACTTTTTCATTACAGGATTCCTAAAGCTAACAGAAGACAGGAGATTTACAAACTCGATCCATTTAAAGTTAGCAGCCATCTCACTTATCTTGGCATACTCACTCTTTTCTATCTGCTTCATCCTTAAATCAAACCTTTCTGTGTTCTGATCACCCCCATTTTGGCCCTTCTTCACATACAAGGAATATCCCACGTTTCTGATCATCATGAAATCAGCATCATTCCCCATGGACGGGGTCTCCTTCAAAATCAGCTCCATGCAGTCTAATGTTCTCCTTATCGCACTTTTTTCGTCTGTGTCTGGCTTCAGGCTGAAATCTCTATCATAGAGCTTCAGAATCTGCAGTACCTTTATGTATATCTCCTTCAAATATATTTCTCTATCCATCTTTATTTTCTCTTCCCTAAACTTTTTGCTTAGAGGAGTGGCTACTTTGAGATAAGGAATTATGATGCTCGATGGACTATCTCCATGATATAACTCTATTATTCTTGTAAGGATGTAGTCGTAGTAAAATACATCAACAAGATTCTCCATGGGGATAAAAATTTACAAAAATATATTTTAACAGCATTTATCAATTGTGCACACAAAAGAAAAGAGAAATGACAAATTTAATTTTTAACAAATAATAATATAATATGAGGTTAAATATGGTACAGACAATTGGCTAGGCGTAAGAAGTATTTACAGTACTCTAGAAGTGCAAATGAAGTGCTTCTGCCAGATTTAAAATAAAACCTTGACAATCTTTTTGCTGTTCTCAAGAAAATAAAAGAATATTCATGCATAAAATTTAAATAGTAAAGCTATGAGAAACCCAGGAATCGTAACACCAATAATCTGTGCTGAAAAGTCAGGATAATTTGATGAATCTGTTATAAACTCATTCTCACTGTTATAGATCTTAATACCTTTCTCAATGTCATACTCATATTCAAACATCTTTCTTGTGGGCTTATAAATTGTGACCTTGCTAGTCAGATAAAACTTCCCATCAACAAAGCTAGAAGCTTCTTTTACTGTGTTGTTGAATCTTACATGGCAATACTCAGGAAGCTTTATCCATGTGTCTTGGTCAGTTGTAATTTCAGAGCTGAACGGCGTCTGGTTTGAAATAGTTAGTTTGCCCAGCACAATGCAAACAAAAAGGAAAAGCATAGGTTTAGACTAAATTTTTCTTTTGAAAAAGAGATTGGCAAAAGGCTTATTATTTTCAAGAATACCACAACCTGAACAATACTATTGTTTGGAACAAGTCTGAAAAATAGGTGCAAATGATATTTATTTCCAATTATAGCTTAGCAGTCATTTTTAATTTTTTACTTGCTTACAAAGCAGCAAGAAAAGCTAAAGGATTTTATTCTAACAAATAAGAGAATAAGTAAAATGGATGATTAAAAGCTTTTTAAGCTTCTGCACTCGTTAAATAAAAAAGCATTTATTTACAAATTTAAAATTTCCCCAAAATGGGGAATATCCAGTCAATGCCAAAGATAAACCTTTATATTACCAAAGTATCAAATGACGATCTTCCTCTTTGCCCATTCATCCACACAATAGTGTCTTTCAACTGTCCGAATCCCCAGGAGCTGGATCCTGTGCTACTGAAGAAAACTCTGATGGAGAGGGACTTGCATCTGGAGATTATGGACATTAGGAACAGTTCCAAATTCATGATTACAGTGCCCTGTGGCACTGAGAAGCTGGGCATTACGGTTGTGAAGCTGTCTAAAATTCCAAACTTGCTGAACATAAGGGTAATTGCAGTTAAGGAATCGTCTTCTGTTCCTCTGCTGGCAGGAGATCAGATAGTAGGAATATCCGACTGTTTCTGCGAGGACGAGGATGAGCTGGTCTACACCTTAAAAACAAATATGTTCTCGCAGATCGTTGTTTTAAGAGATTCCCATGTGGAGCTGGTAGAGATAAAATCCGGAGATCTTGGATGCGAAATAGGGCTGGGGATGCTGTTCAAGCCCACAGAACTGGATTATAATATGAAAAGCTATAATGGAACTATAAAGAGAGAATCAGGTGAAGCAAAGAAAGAAGTTGAAAATACAAATGATGCCTCTGAAGAAAAGAAACCAAGCAGTAACGAGGTTAATGAGCCTAGAAACGACAGCATTTCTGTAGGTCAGGATAAAAACATAGAGGAATCTGCACAATCAGCCAGCATTGCTGACAAATTTAATGAGTCATGCAGTATTTCGGCATGCCAGGATGAAAAAGAAGATTTGAATGAGAAGCAGCTTAATTCTGCAGCAGTTTCTCAGGAAGAACAGCATGCCACGCCAGAAAATCCAGGCACACCAGAAAAAGAAAGCGTGCCGGAATTAAATGCACCAGAGCTGGGCAAGCGCACTGCAAGCTATGTTTATAAGCCACCTAAAAACTTTGAAAACAAGAACATGCCATTAAACCAGAGGAACAGCAAATCTATTTATGCAGAGGCAGGTGTCCCGCCTGAAAATCAATTTTTGAAGGGTGCCGGGCAGCCAAAACCTGAAAAAGCCCAGCTTTTAGACAAAAGCTTTGCAACAAAAGAGGATTTCGTAAAGAAGGACGGAGAAACTAAGCTTAAAGACAGTGTTTATGATGAAAGGAAAGAGGGCAATAGCATTCAGGAGCTTTTTGAGGATGAAGAATCCAAGAACAATGAAGATTTCGAGGTGAAAATAAAAGGCAATATGCAGGATGTTTGAATGAATAATGATATTATTTATATTTTTAACAGATGGTACAAAGTTTTGTTTTTGATAAAATTTTAGGTATTCAATCAAATATTTTTTACAGCAAAATTTTAGGTATTCAATCAACTAATTTTACAACAAAATTTTAAGTCATTCAATCAATCATTTATTTACAACAAAAATACTGCAATAGATGAAGCTACGCTGATAGCAACTATCGCTGTTCCAAAAATACTGGAAGCAGAGTTCTTCTTCTTCTTATTTGCTGTCTTTGTCTTGGTGGTGGTGGTCTTTCCTGCAGCTCCTCCGACCGCTGGATTGGGACCATTCATTTTGATCTCTTGTTCGTTTGATCTAGAAGGACTCCAAGATTCTGCGCCGCACATCCATGGTCTTGAGTAATATTCCTGCCCATTAGAGATCATCTTAATCGCATAGTGGCTGTCTGGTGTCGTGCTATCTGGCATCATCAGCTTAAATGTCGACTCGCCATTGGCCATGGTCTCGTAATTTTCAGGTACGACAAACCCATGGACGGGCCTCCACCCATCTTTGTTGGATATATCGTCGTTCTGCATCAAAATAAATTGAGTGCCTGGTGTTGCATTGGCTGCTGTGACATTGGCAATGGCTTTACCTGAATTCTGTTCTACTCCATGGAACTTTACAACTGCATGACAGAATGCTAAAGCTATTAAAGAAAAGATCATACAGGGCATATGTAAAATCTATTATAAATAATTTTTTATGATTAATTAAAAATTGATTAATTTAAACAAATCATAAGAAACAAATATAAAGTTTCAGATGATGTCTTTTACAATCCAATGAAGAAAGAAAAATAATAGCTTTGAATGGCAGAAACACAACATTTTCTTCATTTTAATATGCTTCTGATATTTCTATCACTATTTTTAATTATTCTATTTTGATGAAATTTAAGGTAAACAATCTTTTAATTTCCTGGCTTTGTGCTGGAAGATTTAGCAGAATTAATTCTAGCAACACTTTCAAGGGAGCTGAAGCTTGCACAAAATTACATCCTAAAGCTGTTCCTCATTTTTCTTTATTATAAAATATTCTCAATTTGGAAATTTTGTTTATAACAAATACTTTAGCTCTGCAATTGTGAATCTAAAAATGTAAAGCACCTTTGAGCTTATAAGGTATTGACAATATTTTAAAATCTAAAAAATGCAAATCTGTAAGCTACTAAATCTTTTGTGATTAGTCTTTTTCATAAGTTTTTTGATTGAAAAATACATTTGCACTACTAAGGCAGATGCAGAAAAATTTTTGGTAAAATCTTATTTTTCTTACTTAGCATAGCAATAAAAAAAGACCTGTTTATTATCATAGGTGATTTATTTAGTGGCTTCCTAAGTTATAAATGCATTATGGAACATTCAAAAGACGCCTGTAAAAACAGAGTTATAAAAAACAGCTAAAAAGATCAAAATTTTGAAACGTCATTAAATATTCTACAAAATCTATCAAAATTCATTTATTACAAAACGTTTCTTGACTTCTTTATTTTCCTATACACAACACTTAGTGCGCCAGCGCCTGCCAAGACACCCACTACTCCTGCAATGATCAGGAAATTTCGATTCTTCCAGAACTTCTTTGTAATTGATGACGAGACGGCAAAAACTCCTTTGTCTTCGTCTAATGTCCATGACTCAGAATACGCTTCCCCGCCACCCAGAATCTCAAACAGAAAGCTGTACTCAACACCTCCTTTGACAAGATAATCTGGAATGTCTATTCTACTGAAGTTTGAGGCGTTGGTGCTGGCATATGGCACCACAGTGCAGCAAGGCACTGCCTTATCCTGGTCCCCGTCCACGACTCTAAAGATCGTCACGTTGCTTACAAAATCAGCCGGTGATAACTGGAAATCACAGAAGTGTGAGTTTGTTTCATCTATTCCGAAGACTAATGTCTGAACATACGATTTATCTGAACATAAAATAGAGGATATATAATAAAATAGTAGCAAAAGCATCTCTCTGAGGTGTATTTTTTGTTAAATATTATTTTCACAAATTTTGTGATGATTTTATTGTGATTTATTAATTTTAAATTAAAATTTTTTACAAAAACAAATCTCTTAATTAAAAAGTTTGAGTTCACGAAATAATAAGTAAACATAGGCATTTACAATTGCACAAAAGCTCTTAGTATGAAGCTGATCTAGAAAATCAACATGGTTTTTAGCATTCAAAATTTTGTTAGTGTGGCATTGAGCAGCCATTTGTTTTGTACCATAATTCTTGTGGCAATGAGATAGAAAAGAACTGAAAGCTAAATAATAATCTTTATAGTGCTGCTGCTATTTTTAATCACCAAAAATAAATTGTTGGTTCATCGTGGTGTGAAATTAAAATGTCGTAGTTAAATGCAATTTATCTAGCAAATATCCTAAAAAGTGAAAATATGAAATTGTAAATGTATAAATGAAATTGTAAATGTATAAATGAAATTGTAAATGTATAAATAAAATTTAATGGAACTTAGCAATTCTATTGTAACAATCTTAATTTTGCATTCGTATTGAGACAATATTTTTTTTAATTGATTATTTATACTCGTTCAGGTAGCACAAAATTGAAAATAAAATGGAGCAAAAACCAATGCACAAAACTGTTGACAAACTTCTTCTTGAAGATCAAGAAAATATGCTATTTTTAGTTTTATAGTCTTTTATGGCAGCTTTGATAGCATCCTCGGCCAGCATCGAGCAATGAAGCTTTATGGGAGGAAGTGACAATTTCTGTGCAATTACGTCGTTTGTGATTCTGAGCGAATCTTCTATGGATTTTCCTTTAACAAGCTCAGTAGCAAGGCTGGAAGATGCAATTGCGGAGCCACACCCAAATGCTCTAAACTTCGCATCTTCTATGATTCCATCCTTATTTATTTTGACTTGAAATTTTAAAACGTCTCCGCAAGCAGGTGCTCCTACAACACCCGTGCCAACGTTATTTTCGCTTTTTATCGATCCAACGTTTCTTGGATGGTTGAAATGATCCATTACGTTAACCGAATACTTAGTTTCAATTTTCTCTACACTTGGCATGAGGGGATTTATAAAATTTTTTTAACGAAATTCATAAAAACGATTAAAACATAAAAATGCAGCAGACACAATAAATGGCCTGTATTCTTATAACGTCATTTCCAAAGAGTCATGTGCAGGCTAAGAGATACTATGAGGAATCTGTATAAAATAGAGCACATTTGCAACCATTATGGCCGAGTGGTCTAAGGCGCCGGACTTAAGATCCGTTACTCTTCGAGTGCGTGGGTTCGAATCCCACTGATGGTACTTTTTGCACAAGGATGCATATTCATATAAGCCAACTACCCCTTCATGCTAGAAGAAGAATATCTCTGTTTTTACGACCAAAACTTCATAAGCACATATGGCCTCAGCTCTTCCAACATTGTAGACTATTTCTCTTCTTCCCAGTTTTATAACCGGCAGTGTGTAAATGAGATCCTTAAAATGCAGAGCCAGTTTGCTAACATTGACATATCTGACAAGCTCACGTCCACCATAGGATTTTACTACATTCTTGAGCACCAGGCCGACAACTTATTTGTAATTGCTAAGAAAGAGTTTGATGGATACACTACAATAGTCTTGAAGGTATACTACTGTATGTTTGGCTACATATATTGTGCACCCACACTGAAATCTATCTCTGATGCCAGGACCATAGATTGTCTGTCACATCTGAACGACGCCTTGGACAAATACGAGCAGAAAAAAAAGTTCAGCTGGCTGAGAGGACTTGAGTTTAAGGACAAAAGAGAAGACAATGAAAAGAACAAAGAAGACACTAAACTGATGTTCGAGATATTTCATGAATTCTGTATTAAAAATAAACTATGATGGTCTTACCAGAAGAATAAAACTGAAACGACATTGCTAAATTGATTGGTTTGCTCATTTTTATTTGCAAGGGGTATCAGGCATTTGATCATTGAATATTGATTCCTTAAGAAAGAAAAACACTGTTTTTGAGATTTTTCCCTAATCTTTGGTCTACATTTCAAATATTGATCTGTTTTATAAAATAATAAAGACTTTTAAACGTACAAGATATACCAATTTTGTTTAAGACTGCAATTTAAAGAAGACTTTACAACATAAAAGATATACCAATTTTATTTAAAACTGTAATTTAAATTACCAATCAGTTACAAAATTTCAAAACAACACAAACAACTTGATTAATGATTATTCTTTATTAAATTATAGTTTTTTTATCACACCAGAAATCATTTCATCTCTCCATTTCGTAGTCTTTATAAATTCTTTAATAAGCTTTTCGGATTCAGTTCTGAGGGTTATGAGTTCTTTTTGGTAAAGCGCTCTAAGGGTTTCAGAATTTGTGCTCTGGTAGTTTTTAATAACAGTCTCTATTTGAGAATATTTTTTCTTCAGCATAAGAACCAATTCTGCCAATAGCATCGAAGACCTTGCCAGGTATTTCTGAACCTTTTCAAGCAATTTTCTCAAAAACTCTTTGAATGATGCATGAACCGCCAAAGCTTCCTCTACGTCCTTTAAAATGATGTCGGCGTTTGGCAACGGGAGGCCATCACCCATAGAACCCGGCGACTTGATGCCATAGCCACCGAGTATGTTATTTACGAGCTCTTTAGCCTCGGGTACCAGATTCATAAAATCATTAAAAACCTTCTTATCAGTCATCACATCGTTCATAAATTCTGAATTATGGACTTTGCTAGGATCAATATTATTCAAAGTGAGAGGCTTCCCCTTAGGATCATTTGCAATAGGGGATTGTGGTGCATAAGATTGTTGTTGGTTACCGGGACCGAAGTTAGGAGGATAAGGCTGTGCCATGGCTTCTACCTTAGTCAAGTATGTCAATATTAGAACAAGCAGCATATGAAATCCATTATTTTTTATTTTTAAATGAATTTGAAACATTGTTTAGAAACTTCTCACATTGTTAGAGATTAAAGTAGCTTATTGGTTAGATTTCTTCCAGATATCAAAATTTTATTGATCATAATCAAAAGCCTGAGGAAAATTTATCTTCGAACAGAAATAATTTATTGGTTTTTTCTAAAACTTTTACAAATGCAAGATGAAGACACAATATAGATCAACCACATACAGCCTAGTGAATTACAACACAGTCCTGTTTTAAATTAGTCTATTAGATTCAAGCTTCTCTTTGAGTTCATAAATTGTTGTCAAGTCAACAGTGTAACATTTATAATTTATTTTTGTTTTCCTAAGTCATAACACAATCCACTAACTAATTTTACAAAAGACAAACTTTAATATTTACTTTAATTTGGAGCAAATTCTCAATCAGATTAAGAATAAACACTCCACAAAAATCAAGAATGTGCAAGATAACAAGAAATTTACTCTGTAAATCACAAACATCTTTTTTTAATTAGCTTGTGCTCACAGATTAGACTGGGGCAAAATAAAGAATGAAATATGCCAATAGCTCAGAAAATAATCTAATTTTTAATACACACAATTGATTTGATAAATAAAATTAATTTTTCAATTTTAAAATAAGGCTCGTTGTGGAGGGAAAACAGCTTCGATTCTTGAGAATTATCCTAAGATTTTAATTGCTGAATCTAAAAGTATATTTTTAATAAATTCAAAGTAAACAAAGAAAAATTAAATGATGCATCTAATGGTTTATTCTATCATTTGAAGGAAAATATTCTGTTTATCTTTCTCTTATCATCATTAGAACAATCATAATATTCATTATTATTATAGAATTCTTCTGTATCCATCAAGTTTCCATTGAATATTGTTGTTTGTTTATAGGGAATTTCATTTACACCGATATTGTCCGAAATAAGTTTGTTATCACTCAGAATGTCGCTCAAAGATTTGATCGTGTTCTCCGGTGTATTTTTATAATTGTATCTTTTATTTCTGTAGTTTACCTTAACGTTTTGGAACTCATAGTTTATCTTCCAATAGCTGCCTTTTCCTGGGTTGGCTTCAGATCTTGGAATTTTGTAAAAACATCGGTTTAGGCTGAGATTATGTCTTATTGAGTTCTGCCATCCAGATTTCGAGGAATCAAAATACGGATAGTTTGTATTTATCCATGCATAGATCTCTTTTAATGTGAGCATTGAATCAGGCGAGCTTTCTATTGCCATAGTGATAAGCTCGGCATATGAGGCATGGGGCCTACGATCTTTATTTTGGCTCGATGCAGTATTGTAAGCCCTATCGGAAGCGTAGCAATACCTATCCGGGTTTCCTGTTCCTTGTTGGACCGGATTAAACATATAAACAAAACAAAGAAATTTTTTAAATTAAAAATATAATATAAATAAATTAATAATCAGAATTTTCATTAAAAATCATTTTAGCTTATTTGATAAAAATTTTAATCAAAGATCACAAATAAATAAGAATTTGAAAGCAACTGCACAATGGCTGGCAGCAATTTGCACATAGAGAACTTCCTTGGTTTTGCCAATCCTCAGAATTGAAGTTCTCTCAAAAATTAAGATTATTTTTATTTTGAGATAACGTAAAAATCAAAGTGATGCGAGCTTTAGACGTATTCTGCAAACTTGTCGAATTAAAAAGAAAACTCATTTTCATTTATTAATTTATAAATATCCAGTCAATTTATTTTGACAGGTTACCTTAATAATGGCTTAAAATGAATCAAGGATTGCTTAAAAAGATCACTTTGCAAGAGCAAGATTATTAGAATCTCAGACTCGATTTTTGAGAGAGATCCTTGCATCATAAATAAAAAACTTAGCAAATTAAGTTAAACTTTGAGATTACAGCATTGAAATGCCAAAATCGGCTTAATATATCGCCAGTTAGATAACTGAATTGCCTAAACACCATTGACAAATCAGCAAAATTAATTAATATTATACTTTCTGCTTTGAAATTTAATTATTAATTTATTTTGTTAGTTAGATTTTAATATGTTTGTTAGTTAGTTTTTAATATATTTGTTAGTTAGTTGTGACTTTTTTAAATTAAAAATGTTTTTTTTGGCATTTTATTGAAATCAAAGCTAAATTTCGGGTGCTCAACCTTCAACAACACCGCATTTCCCATTCATAGTTGTCTTATATTAGTTAGTTATCTTGTATTTTGCTCAGATTATATTTTTAATTTCTCTAAAATAAAAACAAAATATATTAAAATCAATGTTTATTTTTTCTTTAACACATTTTTACTAATATGGTGCCTCCAGACCTTAAGGTACAGACTTTAGGCATCCGAAATAAATTCACCGAATGTAAATTTAATTTCATTAGCTTCTTGTTTTTGTCATTTCGAAGGAAGAAAAATTTTTAGAACATGCTTTGTATTTGAATTTAAGGATAAGGTAGAAGAAGTCGGCAATTTTAACTTTTTAGCCTTAAAACTTAGCAGAGGTAGATGAATTTGCTTTTGCAAGCCATGCAGAAAATACTTTTTTTGCTAGGTAAAGTAAGGTTAGACTCCCTTATTTATCCTTGTATTTTGCAAAAAAAAGAACTTCAGTGAAATAGCAGCTTCAAGAAACTCAATGAGTTTTAAGGCTGTATTTAAGCATCATAGTTCACAAAACCCTGTCTTAAGGAATTTTCTAGAGAAAAGTCGGAAAAAAAGCATTCTACACTAAATACTTGCTGAAGACATAAGACAAAATTTAGAAGCAAAAATAAGGAATTTAAACACCTACAAGTTTGCAGTATTCCAGAGCTTTGAATGAAGCTATTTATTGATGTAGCCATTCATAACCGATCTGTGAATGGTTCAAGATATTAAAATGCCAATCTTAATATTTTTGTAATTGCAACACAACTTATAAGACAATTCTCAGAACTGCCAGCCAAACTAATTAACAGTAATATTGCTCATTGAAAAAACTCCAACTACTCGTCCTTTTTGGCAAATGTTTCAGTTTCCTCGTGTAAATCTAATTTTAAAAGAATGCATCAGCTCAATTGTAATGTAGCCATTCTGCTAATTTGTATTTAGCATTCTAAATTAATTTTGGATAACCTGCTCAAGAAGGTAATTTTTAAAAAAAAGGAATTGTGAAGCGAGCATGCTGAAACAAAAGCTCTAAGATAGAACCGAATAGCTATTTTCAATTCCTTGCAGCAACAGAAAATATTTTTTGCCTAAATTTATCCTGGCCAGCCAGCTAACGGAAACCCAAACATACACACTCACAACATAAATTGAAAATTACTTTGGAAAAAATAAAAGAAACCATTGTGTTGTTTTACAGGAAATTTCTCCTCCTAGAAAAAAATAAAGTTCGGTTCAAATTGGCTTTAATTTGATTTGATATTAAAAAGTAAAAATTAATATATAAATTAATATTAAAACAAGAAAAAAGCTTAAAGTTAAATTAAGGTAATTAAACAGGAACATGCAAAAACTTAAATTGGGTCTCAATTTATTTTTGACAGATTCTTCAATCTATTTTAGTATTTATTGTTTTACAGACGCTTGCTATACTTAGGCAATCCATTGCTCCAAACCCAAAGAGATTTAGATTCTCAACATTCTTTCCTGCAAATACACAAAAAGGCATAAACTCAATTCCTTATAATTTTCATTAGTCCTTAAATCCAAGCAGTCTTTCTGTTCCTATTGGCAATTGTAAATTAAAAATGATATTAATTAATATTAAAAGTTAGAGTGAGCTTGATACATTGGTCAAATAAGTGTTTGCAAATATAGCTGCTTAAAAGACTGCATTTCCTATAATTTCACGACCTTTCTTTTTTCTAGAAGGTTTGGCTGGTAATCCTGTGAGCTGGCCAATATTAAATTAATATTTACAAAGACGAGTATCTTCCCAAAACAAAAATCAATAACACTTTATTAGTAATCTAAGCTTTTTTTAACATTTCCTATGATTTCCAAAATTTGACAGACGGGAATGTCATATATTTCTGACTTTTCTCCCTCGCTAAAAGTCTTTGTCCTCTTTATAGCCTGTCTTGCGTTTTGGAACCACACTTGTATGCTTTTCTCTGGCATACACAGAAGCAAAGACAAATCTTTTCTTGTGTTTGATGATGGAAAATTTGTTATTCTGAATATCTTTTCAAGTACTTTTATTTGGAGCGGGCTCTTTTTGAATTTAATATTGGGCTCCTCAAACTTCCATGTGTTCCTCAGCTTCATTATTCCCATGACCGCTTGAATTTCCTTGTCTGGTTGTGTCATTCCATATTGTCTCTGTAACATTTTAGGATAACTTTCTGATCAAATATTAAAAAAAATTTTATAATATTTAATAAGAAAATGTAATTTAGAAAAGTATATTAAAGTATAATTAAATTTTAGAAACTATAATTTAGACAAAAAAATGAAAATATATTTGTATTTTTAGCATTTAAGGATTAGCCATTTTTCCTTACAAAAACTACAGCAACCAAGTAAACAAAATAATAGTATATTTCAAATTTTAATCTATCAAAAAGCAAAAATAATCAACAAACAATGATTATTCAATCTTTGGCCAGCAAGGAATAGGGCTGCATTATCGCACCTATTGAGCTGCCCTGAAGCGCTAAGAACTGGTTAGTGCTTTTTTTGGCAATTCAGAAATTTCCAAAATCAGCAAGTCAAATTTCTTTACAAAATGCACCAATGATTTTTTCAAAATTTAGAAGCTCGAAGTTCAGCAAGCGATATTCTCTACTTCTGCTTTGATATATTTTACTTTAAGATTGCATCTTTTCTGTAAAAAAGTCAAAGATTAAATTTGCTTAAAAATTTTGTAAAATTTTTGGTAATCCTGAAATTTGAAGAAAGAAAATAGAATTATTTCTGTTCTGTGACAATACAAGCAAGAAAATTATAAAATAAAACCAAGTTGATTGGAAAGACCAAGAATATTTATTGTTATGTTTATAATGCACTCTTTGGGGCTTCACTAATTATACTCTAAATGCCTGTCAAAAATCAAATTATTGTAAGAATATCAAAAATTAAATCAGCTTGTCCTCTTGTTTTTTTTAGAGACATTTTGTAATTTAAAACAATTTATGCTTATTTTTCAAAAAATGATGTACCTTTTGATCAATCCTTATTTTGCATGCCCAGCAAACACAAGATATCAGATGAAATCGGCATGGCACTGCGCAGGAAATGCACTTTTAAAGATTAATTCTATTGAAATTAATTTTATTTGTTTATAAATTTTAATCATCAAGACAAAGTATAATTTTGAAGTATAAAAATAAACAATAAAAAGATTAAATTTTAGGAAGAACGTCTGAAAAAAAGATTTAAGTAATTTTTGAAATCAGGTTTCTTGACCTAGAGTGCTTGATATTTTGATTTCTGTAAAATTTGCAATATCTCCCAAGGAAACAATTTTTATTTGCATTCTTAACATTACGTTGCATTGTCTTGTAAATTTTTGAAGAAACTAAAAGTGTAAAGTCCTAGGCCTTTTAAAGATGTTTTAAGCTAATTCTTATAATCAGTTCTTTAGAATCAGCATAATGTAGAATTACAAACTGTTTATCAGAGCTAATCTAATCAGGCTACAGCATATCCTCTAAATAGCAAATTTGGCATTTATGACAGCCCCTGAGGACAGGTACTAAAAGCAAAAACATAGAGAAAGTTCCATTCTTCTATATTTTCTCAATACAAAATGCATATTTTGCTAAATTTTTTAAAAAAGTATAAAAAATTCGTAAAGCTAAAAACTGATTATATGAAAAAAGAGCAATTGTGAATTTCACTCTTGAGACAGCAAAAGATGCATCAACAAACTACCTTCATCTGAAGGTCATTAGAATGAAACACTTTTACTTACCAAAAACAACTCAAACAATGCCTTGTAAACCTAATCTTCGAATATACAAAATAAAGACTATAATTTATAATAAACCCTTTTAGAATCATATCAACTACTATTTAAATAATATTTAGCCTTTTGCAGAACCTCTGGCGGGAAATTTGCCATTTTGGCAACATTAATCCCAAAAGAAGTATCGCAGACACCATCTTCAATTCTGTAAGTCAAAGTGCTATCCACCACAGACATTTTCTTGTTAAGCGTGGTAGAGTCTCCAAGCTCACTGAAATGTGTGGCCATCACGGATTTGCAGCCAAGAGAAGCAAGGTACTCCTTGATTGTCCTGACAAGACACAGCCCATCTATTGCAGATGTTCCCCTTCCGAGTTCGTCGATGAGAACAAGAGAATCCTTGGTCGCTGTTCTCAGTATTTTATTCAGCTCAACCATTTCCAGCATAAATGTTGAAATGCCTTTGCTGGAACAGTCCCTGGCACCGATCCTAAGAAATATTTTGTCGAAAATGGGAATTACGGCCTTTTTGGCGGGAACATAGCAGCCTATCTGGGCATAGAGACTGACCATACTCAGCGATTTTAGGAAGGTGCTTTTCCCACCCATATTAGGACCTGTCAAAATACAGAGATTTTGAGAAAAACTAATATCGTTTAAGATGCAATCTTTGAATTCAATAAGAGGATGAAAGAGACCCTCGATAAAATATTTCTTTTCACAATCTTTCGTAAAAGTGGAGAACACAGGCCTTGAATAGGATGGTGACTTTGTTTTCAAAGAAAAGGCTTGATATACGTCAATCAGGGATATAATGAAATTAAATGATTCAAGCGAGCTAGCAAAATTAGTCAGCGACAATCTTATTTGATCAATTAAAAGATTTTCCTGGATTTCGATGCGGCTGGACAGGTCTGCAAGCCTCTCTCTAGACTTTGAGAGGCTTTTTGTCAAAAAGAATACGCCTGTCTTCAAAAATGAAGAAATCACGTAGCCTTTTGACTCAAAATCTTCCTTTTGATATTCCGAGCGGGTAATTCGGAAAAGTTTGTTTGAAAATCTTACTCTTGGGTAATTTTTCTTGACTTTAAGGAATTCCGACTCTATTTCTTTATAAATCTCATACTTCTCACATTCCATCTGTAGAAGATTTTTATCTAAATTTACATTTACTCTAGATTGTTCAAAATTTATTTTTTCTCTTATATCACAGATCAGAGGTGTAAAAAGATAATAAATTCTTTCAAGAGGATCTATAAAATTTTCTTTGATCAAGCTTTCCCTCCCTCTTCTTTCCTCAGACACATGAAAAAGACCATTCTGGAAAGTAGACAGCAGTTCAGGTATCCGTTCAACCGTAGCCACAAGCTTAATTATTTCTGAAATTGTGATTTTTTTCGCCAAAATTTTTGCAACAAGCCGCTTGAGATCACCAAAAGAATCAATTTTCAGCGGAAAAAGGGTGAACATCTCTGAAATATCAAGCCTTTTTTCTATCTCTGCAGGATCAACACTTGGGCTCCTGAGCCACTGATTAAGTAGCCTCGCGCCCTGCTTGGTAACAATCCCAAACTCATCCATCCCAACAAGATCGAAGCTTTTAATATCTAACAGGCAACAATCGATCCTGTCAAATTTCTCAACTTCAAAATCATATTTCATGTATTTTTTGAGCAATTCAACACTATTTTCCTGAACTTTCATAAGCAAGCCTGGAATTCCCCAACTGGCGAAAATTCGCTCTAATCCGGGATTGTTGAAGAGCACCTGAATGCAATTGCAGGCATTCATCAAGGAAAACAAAGTGCTGAAGAGATCATCGTCATTGAAGTCTGTGTAAAATATTTTGGAGTCTTTGAGAAACGCAGCCTGGACTGTTGAGTTTGAATTAACAGTAACTGCAAAGATGGAGGGAATAATCGACTCATCAATGCAGATGTCCATAAAGTCTTTATAATCACCCGGGTATCCCCTTTTAGAGAGTTCAAAGCGTCTTGTGTCATTGCAAATAACTTCTTGATATTCTTCAACAGCTACTTTTTGTATTCTCAGCAAGTTTCTGACAATCTGGTCAATTTCTGTAAGCTTGAGCAGATTCGTCTTTCCTTTGATGGGCTTTAGCTCCTCTGGAATGTACAAAATGTCCTTTTCATACACGTAAGCGGCTTCGCCTCTCACAAAGTATTTGAATTTAGAAGCATCTAACGAATTATAAAATATTCTGAAGCATTCGTCCATGTGTGGGGTTTAAAATATTAGCAGAGCTCAATTCTTTTAGCTCTTAAAATAATATTGCCGCTAAAAAAAGCTTATAAGAATTCAAATTAAGCATATTTAAAATGAAAAGTGCCAATTAAGCTTAACTTTATTTAAAATATCCTATTTTTCAAGTATTTCTTTGATTTTGTCCAGAGTCTCATTGTAAATAGTATTTCTCTTGTTTTTACATTCCTGGATGGTGCCAGGTCCCTCAAATGCCCTGGCCAAGTTAATCTCCTCGTTGATGTGAGCATGAAGGTCCTTTATGGCGTTAAGAGAGTCTGCATCGAAGGTTCTAAGAGTGTCTATAAAGAGTCTTAGGGATTTATCAATGCATGCCTTCATGTGGACAACATCCAAAGGCTTGCTTTGGACATCCAAATAGGGATTCTCATTCTCAACCTTGTATTGCAAGCCAAAGAGCTTGAAGCTTTCAGGGATGGCAGGAGGCTTCTTTGAGCAGTGAATAGGCGGCTTTGGCCAACTCGTGAATTTCATGTTTGAATTAAACGAGGGCTCTTTAGAATAAATTCAAGAACAGAATGGATTTGTGGGTAGCAGAAACATCAACAAGGAAGAAGCATGCATGCATCTTCTGTGCCATATTTAAAGTGCTATTTTTGAGTTTAATTTTTGAATTCAGTTAAGAATAAAATTTAGATTTTACTTTTGAAAATATGATTTAAAATATACTTTTAAGAATACAATTAAGATTTTATTCTAAATTTAAGAATATAACAATTGAGTGTTTCTTAATACTTAAAAGCTGTTCTCAAACATCTCAATTGAGGTACAGATGAGACTGTTGCACTAAAATCAACCTAAACAAATTTTAAATACAGAAAGCTTACATTGCAACTTCCAGAAAACCTTTTTGCATCATGTAAAAAAAAATAAAATTTTGATAAACACAATTATTAGGATGTAATTTACTGATCTAAACAGAAAGTAACTTCTGAAACATAAACAAAGATGAATGATAAACAGTCAATTGTTATTTAAGAATAATTAAACTAGTTTACCAAAAAGAACCGTCAAAATGTCAATTACAGATCATTCAAATCATTTTCAAAGACAAAAGCTTCTCCTTCCTTAAAGGCAGGCATTCCCTTGTATGGGCAGCCATCACATCTGAATGCATCGCCCAGCGCACAGCTCCCACATCCACTCTTAGGCACAACTTCCTTTTTTACTTTAGACCTAGAACATGTGCAATTGGCACATTGTCTCTTTTTAGCAGGCCTTTGCTTGTTTAACACTTCTAAATCGTCTTCTTCAATTTCTATTTTTGTATCGATCAACCGTGGGTCTTGGACAATGTGCATTGCCCTCTCAAGTGCTGCTTTTAACAGTTTATTCTTGCTTTCTTTTTCACATTCTTTAAATTCAGAACTGCTTTCTTCCTTTATGTCTGTCATTACAAATGTGGGACAAAAAAAGAAAAAAGATTTGTGTTAAATTTTAAAATGACAGTTTAACACATGAAAAATGTGCTGATAAAAAGTGTTATTGACAGGACAAGATTTTAGTAGAGTAAAACAAAAGACGGAACTGTAAATACACAAAATTAAGATAACCTTTTAATCTTAGAAGCATTTCCTATGAACAACGGATGGCCCAAATTCAGAATACTCCTCCTTAGTCACCCACATTTGCTGGAAGGTGGAAAGGGACGCCAGGATCGAACCACCGATCCAGACAGAGTATTTCCTTTCAGGGGGTGCCACAACCTTGACCTTCATGGAGGCTGAGGCAAACTTGCTGATCTCATCCTGGATTCTGTCAGCCATATTTCTGAAGATGGTAGAACCACCACTCAAGACAATAGCTGAATACAGGTCTTTTCTTATATCCACGTCACATTGTAAAATAGAATCATAAATAGCATGATGAATTCCCTGTCCTTCCATTCCGTACAAGCGAGGATTGAACAGGATCTCAGGTGCCCGGAACCTCTGAGTTCCCAGGGCCACCTTCACACCATCAGGCAGCTCATACTCCTGGACCTCATTGTTTGTAAGCATTTCCTTCTCGAAATCAAGGGAAACATAACAAAGCTTCTCCTTCATATCTCGCACAATCTCAGACTCGGCAGAAGTGTTCATGCTGATCCCAGACTCAGTCAGAATCTTCTTGAGATACAAAGTGATGTCTCTCCCAGCAAGATCGATCCTCTTGATGGCGTGAGGAAGAGAATATCCTTCGTAAATCGGAACAACATGTGACACACCATCGCCAGAGTCAAAAACAATCCCTGTAGTCCTTCCCGAGGCATAAAGGCTGAGTACAGCCTGAATCTGCAGAAACCATGCAGGCACTTGGAATGTCTCAAACATTATTTGTATCATCTTTTCTCTGTTGGCCTTAGGATTCAGAGGCGCCTCTGTCAGAAGAACAGGATGCTCTTCTGGCGACACTCTCAGCTCATTGTAAAATGTGTGATGCCAGATCTTCTCCATCGAATCCCAGTTTGTCACAATGCCGTGCTCAATTGGGTACTTAAGCTCCAAAATCCCTCTCTTCTTCTGTGCTTCGTCTCCCACATACGAGTCCTTCTGTCCCATTCCGACCATCACACCCTGGTGCCTGGGAGTCCCGATTATCGATGCAAACACAGCTCTTGGTGCATCATCTCCTGCAAATCCCGCTTTGACAATTCCACTTCCGTTGTCAATTATGAGCGGAGCTAATTCCTTAGTCATTGATGGGCTTGCAAAAATTAATTTATATTCGTAAACAAACAAAATTTTCAAAATAAATCGTCTTTTACAATGAAATAAATAAATTAAAATTTTGAGAGGGAAGATTCTGCTGTTTTGTAAAGAAAGGAAATGTTAAACACAACTCAGACTTCACTGCTTAGATTACTATTTATAGTATAAACACATCAGAGAGCAGTTGAGTGTTTATTTCTGTTTGCTATTAAATGAGTTTCCACTATAACAAACAGCAATTATTTTGCAGGCTCATGAAAAATGAAAATTATACAAACTTAATGGTGTCTTTGAAAGTTCAAACACTTTCATCCTGGACTAAATGCAGAATGAAAGAAAGATAAAAGTGAAGAATGATATTTTGTTTATAAATCATAATTATTATTACTTACTTGCGTATTAATAATACTTGTTATAAACTATAATCAGTAGCAATTGTTTAAGTGTTTTCTCACTGAAAATCCGAGGTATTGAAACTTTATACACAAATATCCTCATTTTTAAGCTATCTTAAAACATTAAAGCCAATCCCTTAAACACATTATAGGCTAATATTTTGTGCCTGTTCAATAAATCAACCCTTATGGCTTAAAATATGTATCCAAGACTATTATCGTTCGTTTAATCATCCAATATAGCTTCTTTTTTAAATTAATCCACAATTTATATTTCATAGATTATCTTCGTCATTTTTCTATGGTCAAATAGAAAATTGCGTTGTTCTTGAAGAAATACAAATATAAAATCTATTGAAAACCACCCCTCAGATGGCAGATCCTGAAGAAGATAAACTTTGTAAAAATAAACTCACAGATGAACTGTCTTCAAATTCAGAAGAAGAAAACTGCCATGTGGATTCTTCTGCCGTAGACGATGATTCAGAATTTTCACAGAGAGAAATAAGCATTATAAGGTCACTTATGCAGCTTTCCCCACCTCCGTCGTGCAAGGAAACAAGAAGACTCCTGAATGCCGTTTGCACAAGCCCAGTTATTACCACTTTTAACAGAGCCCTGAGCCTTACCAAGACTTCTAACAAAGAATTTGTCCATTACTTGGGAATCATAAACAAATATCCGAGAAAGGGGCTGAACCTACAAATTTTGACAAATTTCAAGTTTATCTCCCAGGATAAGTACTTGGGCCAAGTTATATTTCTGTACTTCTCCATTGTTGACAAGTATTTTGAGGCTTTGTCCGAGGAACAAAAGAAAAGCATTTTTTACAGATACATCTATCTTTTCAACAACCATATAACCAATGAATATGCTGTTTACCAACTGTTTAGGAGGTTCCTACAAGGCAAGCTTCTTAAGATGTTCATCTACAATAACTTCTACCCTTCATTCTATTTTCTCAAAGATTTTCTATTTGATTTTGCTGATGCTCTGAAAGATGACTTGATCAAGATAGGGTACGAAATACCCTTGCTCAGAGATTATACCTACAGTTTATCATCATCGGTGTATTGCAACTGGATAGTCCAAAGATGGGACATCCCTTACAGCCTAACAATATCAGAATGCTTTTACTCTTTTGACTGCGTTTACTTTCTGGAAGACATCGGGCTAAAAAAGTTCAGCACTCTGGTTGACCCGTTAAAATCAATAGAAAATGACCTGGCATCAAGCAGCATTGAGGGCAATTCTATAGACAGGAATAGAGATTCTCAAAAGCATAACAACAATCAGGTAGTGATCTTTGTTGACAGCAGCACTGTTTACAGAATTTCGTGCTGTGATTTGCGCATAAAAATGGAAAATGTTTTGGAAAGAAAAGCTGACCTGCAAGGGGCAATCGACAAGTTTAATCAAACCTCAGAGATAGTCGAACCCTTAAGCATCTCAAACATTAGATTGTTTCCGTCTGTTAAGCTCAAAGTTTTGGGAAGCTATTTGGGAAAGGAAAGCAACTATGCCCAATTTCTTCTTTTTTGTGAAACCTTTGATTTTTCTAATCTGGATATTTTAGATGCCGTAAAGCTGTTGTTCAGGGCCTTTGTCCTTCCAGGAGAAAGCCAGATTATTGAGAGAATCATTGGCGGATTTGCCACTGTTTATGTTTCTCAGAATTTGGACAGTACAAGCCCAACTTACGATACTGCCGTAAGAGAATACACTAAAATTGCCTTTGGATTCATTGCTCTCAATACAATGCTTCACAACCAGAATGTTGAGAAAAGGCCGTCATTTGACGATTACTTGAAGTTTTTTGACAGTTTGCCTTCTTTTCAGGCATTTCCTTTCAGTCCTGTAGATGAAGACACACTGAAGGCATACTACGAGAGCATAAAAGAAAATGAGATGAAATCAGCCTCGCATTGGACTGACGGGTTTGACAAGCATCTTCTATCCAAGACACTCTCGGCTGATTTTTACAGAAGTATTTTCGGAACACATTATGAAAAGCTTGATCCATCTGTAAATTGTAGACAGCCAAACATCTACTGTAAAAACTGTGTTAGGTTTGCTTACAGCAGTATTCTCAGAAAATCTTTGCATAATCTCGTGCATTTGCATCCAGAAACCTTTTTTAGAATATGCGAGATTCTTGATTTTGAGGAAGGAGCTGAATTTTATATTATATCGCATAAAAAGGATTTGCATAAAACCTTGGAAGCTTATAAAATATTTTTTGAATCATTTGCTGGTAGTTCTGCTCAAGCAGAAGGTTTCATAGAATGCTTAGAAAGGCTTGAGAAGCAGAAGTCTAGCGTTTTCAATGACATAAAAGGCATTTTTAGCAAGAGCTTTACAGATTTCAAGGACAAATCTCTTTCTTCCGCCATTCTCAGTCAAGTAGGCTCAATGAAATTCAAGAGTTCTGCAATTTGCACCAAAAATTGTAAATTGCTTTCCTCTGCATTGCTCAATACAAAAAAGACCTATTCTAAAAAGATTGTGACAAACATTATTCTCGCAAACAGTGATCTGATTGATGACTTTTCTGGGATTGAAGAGCACACGGCATTTGAAATATTCCTTAAAGCGCCAGAAGAGAACAAAGCCTCAGGAAAGTTCCCAGACAGCATAAAAATCATGTATTTTAAAAAGAAGTTTAGTGAAGGAGAATTTTCTGATGAAGATTATAAGCATTTTAGATCTATTCAGATATACAACCAAGACTCTTTCGATGCCTTTTGTGCTGCACAACAGTATATTGACGATTTTGACAGAGTTGTAAATGTCTTTAAAACTTCTGTAAACCCCAACACACATCCTATTTTTGAGATTAATGAATTGTACAAGATTGACTCTGCCAATATTTTGCAACTTTGCACATCTTCATTGTCTATTCTGAACATTAAAGTCGCCAAGAATATCCACAAAGACTGTTGTCCCCTAGACTCTCCTATTTTCAATGACTTCAATAAAATTACATATTTGGTTCTGAAATCCAACATAAGTGATCCGCAATTATTCAATTACATGTCGTATCTTATTAATTATTTAAGCGACAGCCTTGTGTTGCTTGTCAATCTCTTCCTCTTTTTCTATCCCCTATTCCATCAAGTTGATCGAAGCATCATTGACGTTCTCATGAAGATATTTTCTAAAAGAGTAAAAAACTACTGTCAAACCAATGTTTTGTGTTGTGAAGCTTTTAAAAACAGGGCTGACAGCACAGAGGCTATTCCTAAGCTCAAATACTTGACAAAAAGTCTGATCAAGGATGGCTTTCTCAGCCCAAATGACATCAAAGCCTTTATTGACAGAGGAATTGTGAAGTCAGAGAATATTGAGCTTTAATAAATTCTTAACACAAAATTGTATTTCAGTTTCATTTTTAAGAATCATGCTGCAGATTGTGGTGAAATTAAATTACCAAACAACTGTTTGCTGATCCTGCAATGCTGATGTAAAAGTATGCAAATGAAATATTTAACATAAAAAGTCAATAATTGCTATAAAATCTTGTATCAAAAATTGCTTTTACAGGATTCAAAACTGTTTCTCACATCGTAGTAGGAAGGCAAAGCAGATAGGTTGTATATTCAGACTGTAAATATTTTATGTTTCAGATGCAAAGAGACTTTTAAATTTACCTTTTATTATCTTCAATTTTACAGAAGACGTCTCAATTTATTATGCTTGGATCATCCATTTTTGACAATCAAAGGATCAAGACTTATTTTTGTATAAAAGACATTGTAAGCATAGTAAGCAATCACTATTCTTAATATTAGTTATTTTAGACTCTTATTCTTTATCAATGTGCAAATTAAAAGTCCAGTACTCGTCAGACAAATTTAAAGTTGCATTGTTTTTTACAATCAAAACTTATTATTGTGAGAAATAAATGTTTTGTGGCTAAGAATTAATTAATTACCCCTGACTGAGAGTGAACCTATGAAATATATCTTTTTCTCCTGTATTTATCCCTGAAAAGCTGACTGTGAAGTTAGACCAATCAGCATTTTACTAAAATTTAAATGAAAAGAATTCACCCTTTATGAAAATCTGTTTATTGATGCTCACCTCACTGAACTTATTTACTCACACAGAATGCTCTGTAGAAACTTCCACATCTTTATCAACTGGCAATCTAGAGGAAAAGACTCAACTATTGGCAGATGAATCAATTTAAATAATTTTTAACGAATTTTTTGAAGCAAAAGATGAGTTTTTCAAGCTTTTCTTATATGGTAAAGAAAGGAAGTCAAAACGCTTGGAATTTCGCAACAAAGTCAAGAAGATTTTCAATCAGATACATCAACTTCGTCGTAGCAGTAAAAACAATCCTATAGTGAAAATGGTAGAATCCTACCTTCATTCTATAAGGATAAAAAATATAAAATCAGCTTTTCTTGAACCTGGCAATGCAACAGTGTCTTTGTCTACTGTAGAGTTAGATAGAAGATTCAGCGGCCACTTTGGTTTATACTTGCTAGCAGTCAATTATTTGGCAAAAGAACTGTATGAAGAAGAAATATTTACAAAAAATGAGAAAAACAAGATTTATGAAGATTTTGGCATTCCAGAAGCTGAGAGTCTTGCTCTAGAGAGGGCAGATATCAATGCAATCATCACAAAGATCCGTGAATACAGATTAGACAATCTTAAAGATATTCTAATTCTGCTACGTCTAAGAACAGGGCTATTTCCAAGAAAAAGTCGTTTAAAATCTACCGATATAGAACTGAGAAATACAAATAGTGTCTTAAATTTGATTATGCGAGAATTGATATTTTTAGACCATAAATTTTCCATAATTTGCAATCAGAGCCTTGAGAACTTTAAACAAATGAAAAAGGTTTTGTATTCAGACCTAGTCAATAATTATTTCCTGCTATGTGCATACTATTTTCTTCATTTATATGACAAAATGCAGTTAAATAAGAAACTAAAAATCAAAGACAACAAAATTCAACCGGTAAAGCAGCTGCTGACCTTTTTACCCCAAAGGAAAAAATTTTCTAAATATTCTAACTTATCAGACGATTCCCTGCTTAAGTTTTTTTTCAAAGTGTTGGCCGTTGATGTTATATACAATGCTAAAGTTTATGACTTTATTCATAGGCAAAACCCAAGCCAGTCCGAAACAAGTCAAGAGCCTGATGTACTTAGAGGGCCATTGAAAGACATGATTGATTATTTGGGCTATTTTAATCTTATACGTTTAAACCAAGGCAACAATTCTGAAAGCTTAGATCCAACACAGATTCTAGCCTTGAAACAGACCATGTTCTTTAGATTTGAAGCAGTGATCAATAAGCTGATGAGCAATCTAAGTCAGTCAATGCCCATAGAAGAGTTTAAAAACTCACTGGCCGAAAAAATTCAGGATTATGGTCTAGATGAACATCCAACAGCAATATTTATAGAAGACTTATTTAAAGAGTATGAACTTGAAAGAATATTAAAATATCCAAGGTTTGAATTAGAGAATGAAATTTCAAAAATACTTTCTAAAAAGGCTACCACAGAGCAAATCAAAGAAAAATTAAATAGCGACATAGAATCTCTAGAACCTGTGAGACTAAAAGCATATACAAATCGGCATATTAATTTTAGAAACCAGAAAAAACAGTATAAGTTTCTTTACAACAAATTTTCAAACAGACCTTCGCTTTTAGCTTTAGAAAAAAAAGACATTTTAAAATTACGTAAAAAGTTTTTGTGCATTGAAGAAATTGAATTGAAATTGAAATCTGGTTTCTTAGAGCATATAGCAGAGACCAAAGAGATCTTAACAAAGTTTTTTTCTCCCAGAAAAAAATTTATAATACCAGAAATAGGCAAGGATGACTATCCATATAATGACAGAATAAAAAAATGTTCTAACTGCATTATGTGGTTGAATGAAAATCTAGCCAAAAATTATTGTGCAGAAAGCGAAGCTGAGCAACAAGATATTGGAGATGTTGAAATAAGTACTTCTTCTGAAGAAGAACAAGAAGAAATAGATATAACTTCTGAAGAAGAACAAGAAGAAATGGATACAGTTTCTAAAGAAGAACAAGAAGAAATGGATACAAATCAATAGCACATTAGATGACACTGAAAGTCTTTATTATCATTAACAACTTTAGAACATAAAATAAAAAACCAAATTACAAAAATTGTCTGTTCCTTTACAGATTCTAAAATGATATTTAAAGTAATACAATCAAAGTAAACTTTGTTTAAAAGAAGATTTGAAGTTCCACAGATAAACTAGAATTTATTAAGATACCTCTGAAACATTCTCTTGTTCATACCTGCTTTCTAGTATGCCTAGAACAGTTTATCTCAGATTTGACAATTTTACTAAAACGATATTTGTACTGCTTTTTTTTCTGTGAGGCAGTTGCAGGATCTAAACTTATCGAGGATATACTAGCCACACTTAATCTTGGCATTGCATCTTATGACCTTCAAATTTTGGCTTGTGAAGTTTTTTTATATTTGTTTTTATAAGGCACATAAATCCAAGATGATGCTTTCTTATCACCATACCAAACAATTTTATGCTTCCAGACTATACCTAATACTTGGGTGAAAGCACGTATCAGCCATGCCAAACCTTTACCAGAAGCCAATAAAATAAGTCAAAATCATCATATTCCATACTAAATGATTTCTCTAAAAGTACAGCTTTGACAAAAGTATTGTCTTTTCAGAAGAAGAAGAAGAAGAAGAAAATTATGATTGGCATGCAACCAAGAATGTATAAATATCAAGACTTTGCCAGTATCAGATTTTGTAAAATAATTGCTGCTAAGACAGATGCTGGCAGCCTACACATTACATTTATTTAAAGCATTAATCTTTCTGTTGTGTCTATGCCAGCAATCAAGAAAAAGATTGGCAATACAGCCTTGAACTTCAACTGAACTGGCCAGCTTGAAACAAACAGTCTTTTACAGTTTTGACTCATTCAGACATACAGAGATGTAAAAGTAACATTATCTGATCTCTAAAGTAAATGTAATCTGCACTACAGGATAGCACATTGCCCAGAATTTAATGCAAAAAACAATAAATTGAGAAATGAGAAAGTAGATCTCACCACAGATTTCTTTATTGACGAAGAAGTGAAAAGTAAAGTACACGCACATGAAAAGTCAAGGTCTAACTTTTGTTGTAGAGAATAATTCAAAACAAACAGACTCTTAATTACAAAGTTTATTTACCTGACAGAAGATTACATATTACAAGAATGTCAGTAAATAACTCACTAAAAGCATTACTGCTGAGAAACAGGACTAGGAGCAACTTCACGGTCATCAAAGTCATAGTTGAAATTCTCTAGTCTGTACAATCTCCTTGTAATCTCTGGGAACGAAGTAAATGAATTGCCATCCAAATAAAGCGTTCTCAAGTTTGTCAAGTTTGCAAATGATGCAGGCAAGCTATGCAAATAATTACCACTGAGATCCAAATGAGTTAGAAGTAAGCACTGTCCTATCTCTTCTGGAAGAAACTCTAATTCATTGTTACTGAGATGCAAGTATTTGAGGTTGATAAATCTTCCTATGTCTCTTGGAATATTGATCAAGGCATTGTCAGAAAGATCTAGTTCCTTTAGAGTTGCCAAATTTCCTAGAAAATCAGGCAAGACAGAAATCCTATTGTTTCTCAAAATAAGCGTTTCCAAATTTATATGCAGTAATGGTTGAGGCAATGACATGAATTTATTCCTGCTGAGAATAAGTACTTTTAGATTTTCGAGATTTTCAACCTCAATTGGCAAGAATTCAAGACGATTATAGCCAAAATTCAGCCGTTCCAATTTAACCAGACTTCCTATTTCTCTTGGGAAGAGGGCAAAGCGATTGTGACTTAAATTCAGATCTTTCAAGCTTGTCAAAGCTTCTAGTGCATTTGGGAGTTCTCTGAATTGATTTGATCTAAGATTAAGCTCTTCCAGATACAATAAACTTCCTATTAAACTAGGCAACTCTCTCAACTCATTATGACTCAAATTCAAGACTGTCAAATTGCCAGGCAGTCTTGCTGTGGCTGGAATTTCTTTCAACTGATTAGATTTCAAATGCAGCTCTTTGAGGTCCACCAGCTTGTGCAGTTTGCTAGGCCAAATCTTTATCTTGTTCTCGCCAAGATACAGTTTCTCAAGCCTTGTACAATCATACACCTCCTCTGGCAGTGAAGTTAGATTGTTCATACTCAGATTCAGCTCTTTTAAACTTCCTAATCTGCTTATCCTCCACGGCAACGATATCACTTTACATTCATAAGTCTCTGGATATCGATAGCCTATTTCATCAATAAAAGAATCAGGTTTTCTTGGCTTGCTTGGATCTTGCACTACGACATACCGACAATTTTTGCTCAGATTGAGTTTTTCTAACCTAATTAAGCCCTCAACCGTCTCAGGTATCAATGCTAGTTTATTGCCACTCAAGTCTAGCTCTTCCAAAATTCTCAATCTTCCTACTGTAGACGGCAGCGATTTTAGCTTATTGTTGCTTACAGAAAGTTTTTTTAGACTGGGAAGTTTTCCTATTACTTCAGGCAATGTCTCCAACATATTTCCATCAAGGATCAACTCTTCCAAATTGCTGCAATTTTCGATATTGACATGCAATGAAGTGATCCCTCTTCTTGAAATATTTAGGGTTGTCCTGTTCTGATCATCTTTGAAGTCATACTGGTAACAGCAGATTGTCTGCACTAGTACTACAAGCTTGCTAACACCAATGTCTACTCTCATTAGGGCAGAGAGACTTTTCTGTATTTATAAGGAAATTTTAATTAGAGATTACTGATATTCGTTAATTAAAATTTAGAATTTAATTTGTCATGAAACATTGCAGATAAGTGCAATATGCATGCTGTCTTTATCATGTCATCAGAAGCAAGCTGATGATCTTGATATACTTTCTGTGGCATATCATACTTTCTAATTCAATCAGCTTGTACTTTAATGTTC
>Ga0308169_10000374_pt1 | contig 70761 bp, 69 predicted proteins | sample PhyBR1_2_FD_202139 | JGI IMG/M metagenome (GOLD analysis project Ga0308169, IMG submission 202139) | Phyllosphere microbial communities from UC Gill Tract Community Farm, Albany, California, United States - DLSLSB.R1 | ecosystem: Host-associated > Plants > Phyllosphere > Unclassified | place... | reverse complement strand
AAGACCTGGACCATCAGGGTCTCCGGCTGCGAGACCGAACCCAAGGTTCGCCGCAGTCTCCTGTGCGATATGTACGGGCTGCCCAACCAGATCGGGAACATTTAGCATCTGGCCTTCGACCACCTCGTCATCTCCTTTGCGCCCAAAAACTAGTACGGCAAACTGAACCGTCTATTCATCAGATTAGCGCCGGTGTTCGGTGCGTCCCGTAACGGATCCCCCAGTGGACACCGTGAGGAAAACGTGACCAGCCCTAGCATTGCGGCGCTCTTTCCCACGGCATAACCTTTGAGCCTGATCGGGAATTGGGGGCGGTCGCATGGCCGAAAAAATCAGACTCTCATCATTGGCCCTTACGCTAACGGCTGTCCTGTGTGCGTGCGCAGGTCCCGCCACGCCGATGAGCAAAGCCTCCCCGGAAACACCGATCCCCGCTGCTTCGGGCCTGCCAAGCCGGCTCTATACCCACTGCGGAATCAAAGAATTGCGCGTAGAGGACACATTCTTCATTGCCGAAACACCATTGGACGACGGTCAGGGCAATCCACCTCCGGGATGGGGAAACCCCTATCAGGACGGCGCCGTGACCGTGTCCGGTTCAAGGGCTGTATTTCGGGACGACAATGGCCACATCGTCACCTTCCTTGCTCGTCCCGGTGCCACAGGATTTCTCAATATCTGTTCCTGACAGGCGACATGCCGCCCGATAAGGGATCCCTTACCGGTCACCATCTGGGCCGCGCCAGTCTGATTCAGATCACTCTTCGTCCTGGTGATCGCCTGAATCCGGTGCATAAAAAGGTCACCTACGGCCTCGAGAACGCCCTGAACTACAGCCACGATGACTTCCACGAGGACCGACATGGGTCCACGATACGTCTTCACTAACGGCCTGGTGGTGGAGCTGGCTGCCCGTATATCGATCCCCTTCCGGACATGCAGAGGCTGGGGGACGACTTCGGACTTTGTGCAGACGACTTCGGAAAATGACCTCGACTTTGTGAAGCCGACGTTTAGGGATTCCCATATTCCTGCCCGCAAAAATGCCCGCTTAACGTGCCCTAAACGCTACACGTCGGATCGGCTTAGTCGGTCGCCCTCAACGAACAGCCAGGGTTTCAACGAGCTGAACCTCCGGTACCTCGAAGTGCGCCAGCAGCGTCCCCACCAGGTGCGGGGCGAAGTCGTCTTCGAGCGAGAGCACCACGCGGCACCGCGTGCCTTTCACCGGCGGGAACCCCGCGTACAGCCCGCGCATGTCGCACACCGTCTGCCCGCGGCCGGGCCCGTCGGAGGTGTCGACGGCGGCACGCACCACCGGCGCCAGCGCAGGCTGCACGGCACCCACGGCGAGCGCCGCGGCCAGGGGATCGTGCATCGCGGAGCAGGGCCGGCCGTAAATGCCCTCATAGAACCGGAAGTAGTAGCCGAGCATCTCCCCAAGGGCCTGTGCCACAGGCGAAGAGGACGCGAGCAGCTCCTGCCGGTGCGTCTCCTCCAGCACTGACGCCATGGTCACGTCCAGCGGTACCAAAGTCAGGTCCCAGTCCGCGGCGAGCACCAGGGCGGCGGCCTCGGGGTCATTGTGGATGTTGGCCTCGGCCAGCGGGGTGATGTTTCCCGGGGCCAGCGCCGCCCCGCCCATGACCGTCACCGATTCCACGAGCGACGGCAGGGCGGGCTCCAGCCGCAGCGCCTCGGCAAGGTTCGTCAGCGGGCCGATCGCCACCACGCGCAGCTCCCCCGGGTACAGCCGGGCCAGCCGCACCAGCATTTCAGCTGCGGTCTCCCCGGCCAGGGAAGCCGCGGCCGGCGCCAGCGAGACCTCGCCAATCCCGTTGTCGCCGTGCACCCACGGCGCGCCGCCACCAAAGGAACCGGCAAGGGGATGGTGCGCCCCCAACGCCACCGGGATGTGCGCGGAGCCGGCGAGTTCCAGCAGGTCCAGCGTGTTCCGGGCGCCGACGGCGGCACTGACATTCCCGCTGACCGTCCCGATCCCCTTCACGGAAGCAAGAGGCGAGGCGAGCAGGTAGGCCAGGGCGAGGGCGTCGTCGATTCCTGTGTCGCAGTCCAGGTATATCGGGAAGGGCGTGGTCATGGTGGTGCTTCTTTCAGGTAGTGACAACAGTTAGACGGTCTCGCCCTTGGGGGCGGCGACGAAGAGGCTGACGATGAAGGCGGCGGCGGTGATGCCCACCGAGATCCAGAGGGCGGTGGCGTAGCCGGCGGCCGTCGCCTGGGCAGCGAAGGGCGCCACGAGCACGACGCCGAGGCTCGCCCCGATCCCGAAGGAGGCGCCGTTGATGCCGGGCAGCGCCGCCGGGGCCTCCTTGGGCGAGAGCAGCACCGAGAGCCCGTTGATGGCGGTGAGGAACAGGCCGTTGTAGAAGATGCCCAGCGCCGCAACAGCGATCAGCACGGCCACCTGGTTGGTGGAGAAGGCGGCGGCAGCAGCCGCGCAGGCAAGGCTCATCCCGGTGCCGATGCGGAGGGTCTTGATCCAGCCGCGGCGGTCCGCCAGCCAGCCGGCCAGCGGTGCGGCAAAGACGCCGATGAGCGCAGCGGGGGTGAGGAACAGCAACGCCGAGACCGAGGCACTCAGGCCGAAGCCGCCGTCGTGGTCCTGGCTGAGCAGCACCACGGTGAAGTTGATGATGGCAAAGATGCCGGCCAGGGTGAGGACGGTGGTGAGGATGACCGGCCAGACCTGCCGGGAGCGCAGGTGGTGGACGGCGATGAGCGGGTGGCTGCGCCGTTTCTCGATGATCCAGAACGCGGCGAAGGAGGCGGCGGTGCCGGCCAGCAGGGCCAGGGCGGTGGGTGAGGTCCAGCCGGCGGCGGACCCGTCGGAGACGAAGTAGGTGATGAACACCAGGAACACCGAGAGGGAGCCCGCGCCCCACCAGTCCATGGCACCGCGGACACCCGCGGGACGCCCGGCGGGCACGGTGCGGATGATGCAGAACGCGGCGATCACGGTCAGGACCAGCACCACGATGAAGATGGACCGGAAGCCGAGGGTTTCGGCCATGAGGCCGCCCACCCAGCCGTCCACTCCCCCGATGCCGCCGTTGATGGCGGCGATGATGCCCACGGAGGTGCCGAACACTTTGGCCTGCAGGTTCTCGCTGAGGACGATGTAGGCGAGCGCGAAGACGGCGCTGGAGACGCCCTGCAGGAAGCGTCCGGTGACGAGCAGCTCCAGCGTCGGTGCCGTGATGCAGAGGATGGTGCCGGCGCCCATGATGCCCAGGACCAGCAGGAGCGCGGCGCGGCGGCCGATGAAGTCGCTCCAGCGGCCGATAACGGGGCCGGAGATGGCGCCGGCGAGGAAGAACATGGACTGGACGGGGGCGGTGCTGTCGGCACCCCGGCCGAAGTCGGCGGCGATCTGCGGCAGCGCCGGGGTGACCATGCTGGCGTTCAGCTGGAAGGACAGCACACCCAGCAGCAGGGTGGAGATCAGCAGGGCGGCGCGCCGGCCTGAGAGCTTGGCGCCCTCACCGGGAAGTACGACGGCGGCAGTTGGGTCCGCGGGCGGGGCGGCCGCGGCGGGGGTTGGGGCGTTCACATCAAACTCCTTTGTTCGTGCAGGTGTGGTGACGAAGACCACCGTTGGACGGTCATTCGAGTTGTTATACAACCACGTATGATGCGCAAGTACAACCCTTGCCGTACACTGTTTCTTCATCCGGCCGGTTCCGGCACCCCCGTTCAGAGAGTTCTCCCATGCACAATCGACTTCCTGCCGTCACCGTCGTCGGCAGCATCAACCTGGACCTGATCGCCACCGCCGAACGGCTGCCGACGGCGGGCGAAACCATCGGCGGCGCCGTGCTGTCCCAGCAGCCGGGCGGCAAGGGCGCCAACCAGGCGGCCGCCCTTGCGCGGCTCGGCGGCAGCGCCCGGATGGTGGGGGCGGTAGGCGACGACGATTCCGGCCGGCAGATGCTTGATGCCCTGACCGCCGCAGGTGTCAGCACCACCGGCGCCGCCGTCCTGCCGCACGCCACCGGGACCGCGCTGATCTCCGTGGACCGCGACGGCGAAAACCAGATCGTCGTGTGCCCGGGCGCCAACTCGCACCTCTCGCTCGACGGCGTGGAGTTCGGCCCGGACGAGACGGTGCTGTGCCAACTGGAGGTGGGCCTGCCGGTGGTGCTGGAAGCAGCCCGGAAAGCCAAGGGCTTCTTCGTGCTGAACGCCGCTCCGGCCATGGACCTGCCCGCGGAACTGCTGGAACGCTGCGACCTGGTGATCGTAAACGAGAGCGAGTACGCCCTGATCCCTGCCCTCGCATCGGCCACGCTCGTGGCGGTGACATACGGCGGCGACGGCTCCGCGATGTTCGAGCACGGCCGGAAGGTTGCGGAAGTCCCCGCGCCTGCCGTCAGCGTGGTGAACACCATTGGTGCCGGCGACGCATTCTGCGCGGCCCTGGTCCTGGCCCTCGAGGCGGGGATGGACTACGCATCCGCCCTTGCTGTGGCCAACGCGGTGGGTGCCCATGCCGTGGGCGATCCGTCGTCACAACCGGATTTGGCACGGCTGGGCCACTACGTCGGCCCGACCGCCGCAACCATGGGCACGCGGTGAGCGTCTCTTTCAGGCGCGCGACGCCGTCGGACTTTCCGGACGTCCGGCGCATCACCCGCGAGGCCTACCTCAAGGCCGGGCACTTCGCGGCGGACCATCCGTATATGGGGGTGCTGGAGGATGTGGAACACCGCGCCGAGCATGCGCAGGTGTGGCTGGCCGAAACCGGCGGATGTGCGGTGGCTGCGGTAACGCTGACGTTCGCCGGCCAGCCGTACAGCGAGATCGCGCAGGAGGGCGAGCTGGAATTCCGGATGCTGACCGTGGACCCGTCACGCCAGGGCGGCGGAGTGGGCCGCACCGTGGTGCGCGCAATTATGGAGCACGCCCGGCAGCTGCCGGGTATTGGGGCGATCAGCATTACCAGCGCCCAGTTCATGGAACGCGCCCACGACCTCTACCGGTCGCTGGGTTTCCGCCGCGCACCGGAGCGGGACTGGTATGTGCCGGGTGAGGACGTCCTGCTGTGGGTGTTCACGCTCGAGCTCGTCGACTAGCTGCCGCGTCATCCTTCGCCACTGCTACGATTGCTACGGAGGCATTCGATGACAACAATCCCCCACCGTGAGCTGCGAAACCAAAGCAGCAAGATCCTGGAACGGGTCAAGAACGGCGAAACCATCAACGTCACGAACAACGGAGAAGTGGCGGCCACATTGATCCCGCCTGCGGGTTCACCTTTTGAACGCCTGCTCTTGTCCGGGAGCGTGCGGCAGGCCTCGGAAAGCCCTGTCGACTTCCGGTTGCTCCAGCGCGTTGCCTCTGAGGTCCGCACGGCCGACATCATCGACGACCTTCGCGGCGACCGGTGATCATCTACGTCGATACATCGGCCGCCCTGAAACTGGTGGTTGAGGAAGCGGAGTCCGGTTCCGTCGCGGAGTTCCTTACCGAAGCCGGGCAGAAGGGTGGGCGCCTGGTGACCTCAATGCTGCTCCACACGGAATTGCACTGCGCCGCCAACCGTCGCGGCCTTCCTCCCGAATTGGTCAACGCTGTTCTGGACGCAATCAACCTCGTGGACCTGACGCGTTCAGATCTCTTGTACGCGGCCGCCCTCCCCGGTAAGTTGCGCAGCGCCGATGCGATCCACCTCGCCACCGCGATCAGGCTGGAAACGCAGACCCTGGTCGCCTTCGACAAGGAACTCGTGGCCGCAGCAACCCAGGCAGGACTCCGCACGCTCTCGCCGGGAACCTGACCAGGCGCCCGTCCAGATCTGCAGGTCCGCTATGCCGGACGCCCCGGCTCGGCCGCCCCTTCGAGGACCTGCTGCAGCCCGGTGACCGGGATGTCAGGGAACTCGTCCCGCGGCGGCCCGAACTGGAACGCGGCCGCCCCGGAGTCTTCCCAGACCGCCGCCCCTGCAATCCTGGCAAGGAACGGTGAAAACGGGCGTGCTGCCACGGAGAGCACCCGAATGGCAGCGACCGGAATCCGCTGAACGGATCCATGTCCGGTCCGGGCAACCAGCGCTTCCACCATCTGGTTCGCTGTCAGCGTCTGCGAGCCCCAGTCGATGACCCGGTTGCGCAGTGCGGGATCGGCGATTGCCCGGACCACGACGGCGGCCGCATCCTGGACCGCGGTATAGGTCACCGGGGCAGTCCCGGATCCGAACACCGGCACCTTACCGTTGCGTCCGAGTGGGGCGCCCATGATCTCAAGCCGCTGTTCCAGGAGTGCGCCCAACCTGATGATGGTCCAGTCCATACCGGAGGAGCGGAGCGCATCCTCGGCCGCTGCCTTGCAGCGCAAATACTCGATGGGCCCGTCCGGGGCAGCGCCGTGCATGGACATCATCACCATGTGCTGCACTCCGGCTGCGGCAGCCGCATGGATCAGGCGGATGGCGCCGTCGCGGTCTACCGTGCGGTGGTCGGTGTCTTTGGCCCCGAAACCGGAGGCGGCGAACACCACGTCGGTGCAGCCCGCCACGGCTTCCCGACAGTCCGTTTCGGAGCCGAGGTCGCCGCGGAGGAGTTCGACGCCGTCGGCCGCCGTCTGGGGGAAGGGCTGGGAACTGCCGCGGGCCATGAGGCGGACCTTGTGCCCGGCGGCGAGGAGCAGGGGAACCACGGCGCGGCCCAGGCGGCCGGTGCCGCCGACCACCAGGATCACTGCCGGTCACCTCCGGCCGCTCCGTGGAGTGCTTCGCTGGTGGCGTCGTTCACGTCGCCCGAATCCTGGTCCACCGGTTCCAGGTAGAACTGGGCCGCGGCGATCCGGTCATCGCGGACCGTGAGGATGGCCACCCCTGCGGCGCGCTGCACGGATCCGTCCGGCCGGGTGCCGCCGTTGCTCCATTCCAGCCAGATTTTGCCGTCCGGGCCGGTCACTGCGTCGTGGACGGTGAGGGTGAGGTCCGGCAGGCCGGCGAAGAGTGCCGACCAGTTCTTCCGGACCTGCGCGGAACCAGTGAAACTGCGGGCGGGGTGCACGGGGGTGGTGTTCCGGTAATCATCCGCGAACTCCGACACCATGGCCTCGAGGTCATGGCGGTTGGCCGCGGCCAGCATGCGCCGGACCGGGCCTTCGGGGACGCGGTCGAGTCCTGAAGCGTCCATGATCTGCTCCTTGGTTTCCGTCGCGGGAGGCGGAGAGGCTGGTACGCTGTAATTTGATACAGTCAGCTGTATTCAACTGATACAAGGAGCTTAAGCCCGATGGGACCCGCGGTCAATGGTGCGCCGGCCCGCTCCCGAAGGTACGACGCACGGCGCCGCCAGGAGGCGGCCGGGGAGTCAAGGAAGCGGGTGCTCGCCGAGTCCCGGGCGCTGTTCCTGGCTCACGGATACGGCCGCACCACCATCGCCGCCATCGCCCACGCGGCCGGCGTGTCCAAGGAGTCCGTGTACAAGGGGTTCGGCGGAAAGCCCGGGCTCGTCCGGGCAATCTACGAACAAAGCATGCTGGGAGCCGGCGGGCCGCCGGCGCAGGAACGGTCCGACCGTGCACAGGCAACGGTCGCTGACCCCCGCGAGCTCATGGAGCAGTTCGGCCGCTTCGTCACCGAGATCAGCCCGCTGGGATCGCCGGTCTATCTCCTCATCAGGGACGCCGCGGCCAGCGGTGACCGGGACATGGCCGCGCTCCTGCGCGAAGTGGACGACGAGCGGTACCACCGCATGATGCACAACGCGCGCCAGGTACTCGGTCGCGGATTCCTGAAGCCGGGCCTGACGGCGGAGGAGGTAGCCGATGTCATGTTCCTGAGCACCTCGGCCGAACTCTACGAGACCATGGTTCTCAAACGGGGCTGGAGCGCCGAGCGGTTTGGCCGCCTCATTGCCCGCACGCTGGCCGCCAACCTCTTGCCAGAGGGAGCCGGCGGTCTCGGGCTGCGTTCGAGTGGGTAACCTACTCCTATCAACGGGCAACACCCCTACGGGAAAGGGACGGTCACGCATGCACGCCGTACTGGAATACACCTACGAGGACAACTACCTTGAAACCCGCGGGAAGTACCGCGCAGACCACCTCCGTGCGGGGTGGGAGGCCGTCGAACGCGGCGAGCTCCTGCTGGGCGGAGCCGTTGGCGAAGGACCCTTCAAAGGACTGATGATCTTCACCGGCGAGAATGCACTCGAAGCGGCGAAGGCCTTTGCAGCCGCAGACCCCTACGTCATCAACGGCGTCGTGACATCCTGGACCGTCAGCCCGTGGACAACTGTGCTCGGAAAAGAAGCAGCCACGCCAGTCCACCCCTGAGTCCAGGGAACCCGTGCCTGAGACGGCACGGCACTACTCGGCGATGTCCTCCGACCACAGGTCGGGCTGGTCGTCCTGGAACGAACGCATCATGTCCACGCAGCGCTGGTCATCCAGCACCACCACCTCAACCCCGCGTGACCGCAGGAGCTCCAGTTCGCCGTCGAACGTGCGCGCCTCCCCAACCACCACGCGGGGGATCTTGAACTGGATGATGGTTCCGGCGCACATGGCACACGGGGCCAGGGTGGTGTAGAGCGTGGTGTCCCGGTAGCTCTTCTGCCGGCCGGCGGCGCGGAGCGCGGACATCTCCCCATGCGCGATCGGATCGGCGTTCTGGACGCGTTCATTGTGCCCGCTGGCAATCACCACCCCGTCCCGAGCCAGGGCCGCGCCGATGGGGATGCCGCCTTCGGCCAAGCCTTTTTGCGCGGCCTGGTAGGCGGCATCGAACGCGGGAAGGTCGGCGCTGTCCAGTTCCGGCGCCGCGAATTGAGTTTGCGCTTGGGTCATGGCGCCATTGTTGCACGCAGCTGCGCCAGAATCCGGACCCCCGCCCGGGCCACACAGGGGACGCGGGTCATCGACCGGAGGGTCGGTAGCCGCCCGTTATTGCGTGTCCCATCGGAACCAGCGGATCCCGATGAAGGAGAACACGACGAGGTATCCGACGCAGGCCAGCATCGCATAACCGTCTTGATTGCTCCACGCCGCCTGGTTCAGTACGTCCGAAAAGAGCGTCATCAGGGCACCCACGGGTGACCACCCTGCGATGGCTTGGATCGTGTCGCCGAGGATTCCAGTGCCACCCAAGGTTCCCAGGAGTACAAAGACGATGAGGAGGAGCCGGCCGACAGCGCTGACGGCTGCGGTGGATTTCACCAGCGCGACGAGCGTCTGCCCGATGGCCAGGATCATGGCGGCCCCGAGAACGGCGATGGCCAAGACCAGCAAATATTGGCCGGCGCTGAGCGACAGTCCGTGCAGGACGCTTCCGACGATGACGACTACCACGGATGCGATCAGGTTGGTGGCCACCTGCACGATGATCCGGCTGGTCATGATCATCCAGGTGGGGACCGGGGTGACACGCAGCCGTTGCAGGACCCCGACTTCGCGGTCGTGCGCCAGGGTCAGGCTGTAACCGAGCAGGCAGGACGTCAGCAGGCCGAGGGTCAGGGCAAGCCCGATGATGAGCTGTGAACCGCCAAGTCGGGACTGGGATTTGCCGAACGAGGTGGCCACCAGGATCACAATCGGCAAGACGATACTTAACGTCACTGCAGTCCTGCTGCGCAGCAGCACGGTAGCGTCGGCGCGAAGGAGCGAGCGCATGGCCAGGCCCCGTGGGGGCCGGCCAACGGTGGTCCCAGGGCTAGTCATGAATTTCACTTCCCGTCAGTCCGATGAAGACGTCCTCGAGCGTGACCTGCCCGTGCGCGACGGCAAGGACGTCCGGGTCGTCCTTGTGTTTACTGATGAGTTCGGCCGGGGTGCCAACGGTGATCAGGACCCCGTGATCCATGATCGCCACCCGGTCGCAGACAGCCTGCGCTTCCTCCATGGAATGGGTGGTCAAGAGGATGCTGCTGCCGCCGGACCGCAGTCCCTCGATCCGGTTCCATAGTGCGCGGCGGGACTGCGGGTCCAGACCGGCTGTCGGCTCATCCAGCAGCAACAACGTCGGGCTGTGGATGGTCGCGATGGACAACGCGAGCCGTTGCTGCTGGCCTCCGGAAAGCTGTTTGAACCGTTTGCCCCGTTCTTCACCGAGACCAATGGTGCTCAGGCTCCGGCCGATCCCTTCGCGCGTAAGCCTGACGCCGTAAACCCCTGCGTACAGCCTCACGATCTGCTCGACGCTGAGCTCAGGTTGAAAACTGGAGGACTGTAGCTGGACCCCCAGACGGGCTTTCACCTCGAAAGGATGCCGTTGAACGTCGAACCCGTCCACCCGCGCCCCGCCCGAAACAGGACGCACCAACCCCTCCACAATGCTCAGGGTGGTTGTTTTTCCGGCCCCGTTGGGACCCAGCAACCCGAAGATTTCCCCTCGTTTAACCTGAAAGGTAAGACCATCGACCACGGCCCGCCCACCGTAAACCATGCGCAGTTCATTGATTTCCAGCACCGGTGACCCTGCCGGGCCATCCATTTCACTCATCGACCACATACCCCCACAACGGGACTCTCCAACAGGGCACCTAGCGCAAGCATAGCCATGACGGCCGTTCGCAGGACCTCGTTTGCGGAACACCTGAGTATGCTCCTCAGGTGACCGGGACTCTGTACACTGCCGTTCATGACCAAAGGAGCGGCCCTGCCCGCGGCTGAGGACCACGTCAGCATGCTCCTGGCCATCCGGTCCGGAGACACCGGCGGGCTGCACAAGCTGCTTACCCGGCACCCCGGGCTCGCCGCCGCCCGGCTCGGTGGGGCGGCGGGCGGACGGACCGCCCTGCACGTGGCGACCGATTGGCCGGGCTATTTTCCGAACGGAGCCGGCATCGCACGGATGCTGATTGATGCCGGCGCGGACGTCGACGCCCGGGAAGAAGATGGGACGGGCGAGACTCCGCTGCACTGGACGGCGAGCAGCGACGACGCGGACGTTGCGCGCGTCCTCATCGACGCCGGCGCCGACTTCGAGGCCCCCGGCGGCTCCATTGGCACCCCGCTGGACAACGCGGTCGGCTATGGCTGCTGGAACGTTGCCCGGTTGCTCGTCGAGCGCGGCGCGGTCGTCGACAAGCTCTGGCAAGCGTCGGCGCTGGGCCTGCTTGACCGGCTCGAGGAGCTGCTTCGCGATCCGGCAAACCGGACGGAAGCCGCCATCGACCAAGCCTTCTGGCATGCCTGCGCCGCCGGCTACCGCCGTGCTGCTGCGCTCCTCCATGAGCACGGAGCCAGCCTTGCCTTTACACCCGCCTATGGCCGCGGAACTGTGCTCGATGCAGCGTCGAGCCACGGCACGCAGCGGAGCAACGTCATCGAATGGCTGGAGCAGCTGGGCGTGCAGCGCACCGGCGACGACCGGAGCTAGTGGACCGCGTTGTTCGCGTTCACCCTCCCGTGGGCCCAGTCAGTGCCGATGACGCCAACGGGGTCGGTGGTGGACTCGACCTTGGCGCGGATGTCCGCGTTGGTGGCGCCGGGGTTGGCGCTTCTGGCGAGGGCGGCTACGGCGGCAACAACCGGTGAGGCCATCGAGGTTCCGCTGCCGATGTCATACCCCTGGGACCGGTTGTATTCCCTTGCCAGGGTGAACCTGTGGTTGGGGAAGGTTGAGTAGACGCTGACGCCCGGCGCTGCCACGTCCACCCACGGGCCGTAGGTGGAGAAGGATGCCTTCTTGTCATTGTTGTCCGTTGCTCCCACGGCAATGACGTTGGGGTACGCGGCCGGGTACATCATGGTGGTGTTGCTCCCGTTCCCGGCGGCGGCAACCAGCACCACGCCCGCGTTCCAGGCGTTGTTGACCGCGGTTTCCAGGGTGGTTGAGGCGCCGACGGCCAGGCTCATGTTGATGACCTTCGCGCCGTTGTTGACCGCCCAGTTGATGCCGTTGGCAAGGCCGGAGCTGGATCCCGCTCCGGTGTCGCTGAGGATCTTTCCGGCCAGGATGGTGCATCCAGGGCACACGCCGGCGACGCCCATGCCATTGTTGGCGGTTGCGGCGACGATCCCGGCGACGTGTGTTCCGTGGCCGTAGTTGTCGTCATTGCTCCTCGACGTGGTGAAGTTGGTCCGTGCCACCACTTTCGGGTTGATGTCGGGGTTGTCGGTGGCGACGCCGGAATCGAGGACGGCGACTTTGATTCCCGTACCGGTGGTGACGGTCCAGGCTTCGACGGCGTCCACATCGGCGTCGGCTTTGCCTGCGGCAACGGTCACGGTGCCGTCGGTGTTCGTGAAGGACTGGCCTGTGTTTTGCAGGGCGTACTGGCGGGGGAAGTAGGTATCGTCCGAGGCCGGGGTGACCACGTAGTCCGGTTCGGCGTATTCGACCACCGGGTTACGGCCCAGGGCTTCGGCGAGCTGCAGTTCCTTCCCGTCAGGAACCGTGATCAGGTGGGCGCCGGTGCTGCCGACGCCGGGCCCGTCACTTAGTCCGAAAGGCCGGAGGATGCCGGCGGCTGCGGTATTGTCCCGGAACTTGACGAAAATTTGGCCCGCCGTGATGGACGGGTCGGCCGCGGCGTTGCCCGGGACGACTGCACCCAGCAGGGTGCCGATGACCATGAGAAGGGTGGCGAAGCTCGCCAGCACAAGCTTTTTCATGGGGTTATCTTCCGCGCGCACGGTCCCGCTGGATAGGGGGAAAGGCCCCTTGAAATTCCCTCCGGACCAACGGGCGTACCTAGTTCTTCGGCCGAAAATGGCCCGGCCAGTCCTTGAGCCGGATCCGGCTGAGGTCCTGGATTGCGCCCAGGGTGCCCCACTCGTCCAGGCCCAGACGGGCCAGCGGCTCCAGCAGGTCGATCCGCGGGTGGCTGCCCTCCAGCACAGCGCTGCTCACGGCAGCATGCGTCACTTCGCCAAACACCAAAGTGGAGTCCCCTATCGGCAGCGTCGAGTGGAGCCGGCATTCGAGCACGGCCGGGGATTCCTTAACCCGCTGCGCGCTCACGGTGACGCTCGGCTCCCGGGTCAGCCCAACGGCGTCGAACTCGCTGATGTCTGGCGGGAAGTTGGTGCCGGTGGCGTTGACCTCTTCCAGGAGTGACGCCGGGGCGAGGTTGACCACGAACTCCCCCGACCCGGTGATGTTGCGGAGCGAGTCCTTCTCCCCCACCGAGGTGAACTGCACGATGGGGGGATTCGTGGACGCTACGGTAAAGAACGAGTGCGGCGCAAGGTTGTCAACGCCCTCCGGTGAAACACTGGAAACCCAGGCGATGGGACGGGGCACCACCACCGCGGTGAGCAGCCGGTAGAAGTCGCGGGCGGAGGTGGCCGATGGGCTGAAATCAGTGCGCATATTGCCAGACTAACGGCCATGTCAGGCTACGAAGGAGACAGGATATGGGGTCCCAGCCGTACCGTTCACCATCAACCGGGCGCCACGTGCGCGCCGTCCTCTTCGACACCTTCGGAACGGTGGTGGACTGGCGCACCGGCGTGGCACGGGAGGTGGCGGCCTTCGCCGCGGAACGGGGGCAGGAGCTGGACGCGGAGGCCTTCGCGGACCACTGGCGCGCTCTGTACCAGCCGGCCTTGGAAGCCATCCGTACCGGCACCCGTGAATTCGCCACCCTGGACACGCTCCACCGCGAAAACCTGGACCAGGTGCTCCGCCGCCACGGCTTCGACCCGGAGCGGCTCGACGCGGGAGTCCTGGAGGAGCTTAACAAGTCCTGGCACCGGCTCCCGCCGTGGCCGGACAGCGTGGAAGGCCTGGCGGCCATCCACCGCCGCTACATTGTGGGACCCCTGTCCAACGGCAACACCTCCCTGCTGCTGGACATGGCCAGGAACGCCGGCCTGCCGTGGGACGTGATCATCGGCTCGGACATGACCCGCGCCTACAAGCCGCTGCCGCAGGCCTACCTCCGGACGGCGGAGTTCCTGGATCTGAAGCCCGGCGAGGTGATGCTCGCGGCGGCCCACAACAGCGACCTGCACGCGGCCCGGACAGCGGGGCTGGCTACAGCCTTCATCGCCCGCCCCACCGAATACGGACCGGGCCAGACGGCGGACCTCGCCCCGGAGAGCGACTGGGACCTTGCGGCGTCAAGCATCCCGGACCTGGCGGACCGCCTCGGGGCCTGAGCCGATCCGCCCACCGGACCCTAGGGGTGCACCAGCACCTTCACCGCCGTGTCCTTGTGGTTGATGAGGGTGTCGAAGCCCTGCTCCACCAGGTCCTCCAGCGCGATCCGGCCGGTGATGAACGGTTTGAGGTCCACCTTGCCCTCCTGCACCATTTTGATCACGGCGGGGTGGTCACGGACGTAGGCGATGGTGCCGCGCAGGTCGATCTCCTTGAGCACCAGCTTCTGCATGTCCACGGTGGCGGGTGCGCCCCAGATGGATACGTTGACCACCACGGCGCCGGGCCGGACGGCGTCGAGCATGGTGTCCAGCACCGCGTTCACGCCGGCGCATTCGAACGCGACGTCGGCCCCGGCACCGCCGGTGAGCTCGCGCACCCGGGCCGGGACGTCCTCCCTGCTCGGGTCCAGCACGTGGTCGGCCACGCCGCTGGAGGTGGCCTTCTCCTTACGCGCCTGGGTGAGCTCGCTGATGATCGTGGTCACCCCCATGCCCTTCAGGACCGCGGCGGTGAGCAGCCCGATCGGCCCGGAACCGCCCACCAGCGCCGTGTCGCCGGCCTTCACGCCGCTGCGCGCCACCGCGTGGTGCGCCACGGACAGCGGCTCGATCAGCGCCGCCTCATCCAGCGGGATGTCACCGATGGGGTGCACCCACCGCGCATCCACCACGATCTTCTCGCTCAGCCCTCCCCCGCCGCCGGACAGCCCGATGAAGCCCATCTGCCGGCACAGGTGGTAGCTGCCCGCCTGGCACATGTCGCAGGTTCCGTCCACGAAATAGGGTTCGACGACGACGTTGTCCCCCTTCGCCAGGCCCGTCACCCCTTCGCCCACTTCAGAGACAGTCCCGGAGAATTCGTGCCCCAGGGTCACCGGGGATTCCTCGTGGGACAGCGGGTGCGGATGGCCCGGCACCGGGCAGAAGATGGGCCCTTCCAGGTACTCGTGCAGGTCGGTGCCGCAGATGCCGCACCACGCGACGTCGATCTTCACCGCCCCGGCGCGGAGCTCCGGCTCCGGGATGTCCTCGATGCGGATGTCCTTGCGGGCGTGGAATCGTGCTGCCTTCATGGGGTTCCTTTCAGCGGGTGTGGTGGCTGGGCTGCAGTTCGTACACCGGCGTCTCCAGCCCCTCCATCCGGGCCTTGAGCTGCAGGGCCAGGTAGGAGGAGTAGTGCCGGCTCTGGTGCAGGTTGCCGCCGTGGATCCAGAGGTTGGGGACGTTGGTTGGTTTCCACATATTGCGCAGCTCCCCCTCCCAGGGACCAGGGTCTTTTGGCGTGTCCGATCCGTAGCCCCAGCATTTGCCCACCCGGTCCGCGATCTCGGGCGAGACCAGGTCCGCCAGCCAGCCGTTCATGGACCCGTAGCCGGTGGCGTAGACGATCAGGTCGGCCTCCAGCTCGGTGCCGTCGTCCATCACCACGGCGTTGCCTGTGATCTTGGCGACCTGCCCGTTCTTCAGCTTCACCCGGCCGTCGATGATCAGCTGGGAGGCGCCGACGTCGATGTAGTAGCCGGAGCCTCGCCGCAGGTACTTCAGGAACAAGCCTGACCCGTCCACTCCGAAGTCCAGCTCGAACCCGGCGGCCTCCAGCTGCGAGTAGAACTCCGCGTCCCGCTTCGCCATCTCCTGGTACACCGGCACCTGCGCCTCCGGCAGGATGCGCATGGGCAGCGAGGCGAAGAGCAGGTCGGCCTTCTCGGTGGTCACCCCGGCAGCCAACGCCCGCTCCGAGTACAGATCCCCCAGCGCCAGGTCCATCAGGGATTCGCTGCGGGCGATGTGGGTGGAGGAGCGCTGGACCATGGTGACGTCGGCGCCGTGCTCCCAGAGGTCGGCGCAGATATCGTGCGCGGAGTTGTTGGAGCCGATCACCACGGCCTTCTTCCCGGTCCAGTCCCCGCCGCCGGGGTGCTGGGAGGAGTGCCGTTGCTCCCCCAGGAAGGACTGCGCGCCGTCGAACGCGGGGATGTTCGGGTAGCCGGAGACGCCCAGGGCGAAGACCAGCTGCTTGGGCCGGAGCGTCACCGGCGACCCGTTGCGAAGGACCTTGACCGCCCATTCCTGCGTGCCGTCGTCGTACTCCGCGCCCACGCACTCGGTGCCGGACCAGTAGTTCAGCTCCATGATGCGGGTGTAGTGCTCCAGCCAGTCGCCGATCTTGTCCTTGGCGGCGAAGACGGGCCAGTCGTCCGGGAACTTCAGGTAGGGCAGGTGGTCGTACCAGACGGGGTCGTGCAGGTGCAGGGACTTGTAGCGGTTCCGCCAGGAGTCGCCCGGGTTCTGGTTCTTCTCGATCACGATGGTGGGCACGCCCAGCCGCCGCAGCCGCGCCGCGAGGCCGATCCCGCCCTGCCCGCCGCCGATGATCACGCAGTAGGGCTGCTCCTCGTAGCCGAGCCGCGCCTCCTGTTCCTCCTTGAGTTCCTTCCAGGAGCGGCGGCCGCGGACGATTTCGTGTGCCACGCCCTGTTCGCGGCGCGGGCCCTTTTTCTCCTCGAAGCCCTTGAGCTCCTGCATGGTGGTGAGCAGCGTCCAGCATTTGCCGTTGCGCAGCCGGAGATGGCCGTAGCCGCGGGCGGCGCCGGTCTCGAACGTGATCCACGCTTCCACGGTCCCGCCGGCGGCGGCGCTGCCGGTGGCGTCCTCCGCGAGCGCCCAGTTGGCCGGCTGCACGTGGTCCAGCGTGGCTTCCAGCATGCGGCGGATGTCCGCCTTGCCTTCCAGGGTCTTCAGGTTCCAGGTGAACGCCACGAAGTCGCGCCAGTAGCTGTCCTCCTCGAACAGGTCCAGCGCGGCGGCCACGTCGCAGCGCTGTAGCGCACCGTCCAGGCTGGCCAGCCAGGCCTGCGCGGCGGCGGTGGGTGTTTCGGTCATCTCCACTCCTTTGTGTTCGGTCCTTCAGGTGGTCCGGGCCGCCCCCGCCCGCCGGGGTCCCTGCGGTATGCTGGGGCGGGCGTGAGCTGCATCACTATTGGAACGCGGCGGGGGTAACAAGCGCGTTACACGGGCACTGCCGGCAAGGACGCCGGCGGTGAGGAGGAGACGGTGGACTACGGCCTGAGGTTTTCGGACCCGGCGAAGTACGCGCGTGCCCTGCGCCGCGCGCACGAGCTGGTCATCGCCGGTGTCCCGCGCCCGGAGATCCCGGTGCCGCTGGCGGAGTCGTGGCGGCGGTCCATGGCGCTGGGCATCAGCCCGGACCAGCACGGCCCGCGGCACCTGCACGATCCGTCCGAGGTGGCCCAGCTGCGGCGGGAGCACCGGCTGCAGCGGGTGATGCCGGCGCTGCAGGACCTGCTGGCCGACGATTCCAGTTCCGGCCGGCACCTGCTGGTGCTCACCGATGCCACTGGGGAGATCCTGTGGCGGGTGGGCAGCCGGGAGGCGCTGCGCCGGGCGGACCGGCTGGAGTTTTCCGAGGGGGCCGACTGGTCCGAAGCGGGGATTGGCACCAACGCCATCAGCGAGGCGCTGGTCACCGGCGGCCCGGTGCAGCTGTTCTCCGCCGAGCACCTGGTCCGCACCCACCACGACTGGGCCTGCACCGCGGCGCCCATCACGGACCCTTTGACGGGCGCGTTGCTTGGTGTGCTCGATGTTTCCGGGCCGCTGGACACCATCAGCGCGGACACACTGCGGATGGTGCGGTGCGCCGTGCGGGTGGCGGAGTCACTTTTGGGAACGTCCGACGGCGGGACCTCCCTGGGTGCTTCGTCTTCCGTTCGTGCATCCCGGCAGGGTGTGCGCCGGCCTGGTGCTGTTGTTTCGTCGCTGGAGCTGCTGGGCGACAAGCCTGCGGCGGTGTTTGCCGACGGAAGCCGGGTGCCGCTGACGCTGCGGCGGGCGGAGATCCTGGCGCTGCTGGATTCGCGGTCGCAGGGCTGGAGCGCCGAGGAACTGGCGTATGAGCTGCACGGCGACACGGGAACGCCGCAGGCCATCCGGACGGAGATGTTCCGGGTCCGGTCGCTGCTGGGCGACGCCGTGGAGTCGAACCCGTACCGGCTTGCTCCTTGCCTGACCGGGTGCTCGGATTCGGGGCGGGTGCTGCGGCTGCTGCGTGAAGACCGGGTTGCTGAGGCGCTGGAGGCGTACACCGCTCCCCTGCTCAGCCGGTCCGGTGTCCTCGCGGTGCAGCTGTTGCGGGACCAGCTGGATCTGGCCATTGGTTCTGCGGTAACGGCCAGCGGGGACGCCGGGCTGCTGGTCCGGTGGCTGTCCACGGATATGGGTGCCGGGGATCCGCACGCAGTGGAAGCCTTCGGCCAGCTTGTCGGACGCGCCGATGCCCGGTACCTCGCGTTTCGCGCATCCTCCGGTAGTTGAACTGACGGCCCCTGGGGTCAGTAGAAGACTGCTGATGGAAAGAGCCGGAAAAGTGAAGTCGGAGAGGTGTAACTCGCAACTACTTCGCCCGCTGTTTCGCGAAGTTCTGACAATCCCCTACTCATAACAGCTACCCCCTAGTGGCCTTTAACTCACTGCAGATCGGTCCGGAAACGCACTTGACATATGGTAGCCGCGGTGCCATTCAAAATATGCGCGGGAGTCGTTTGAGAAAGAGGAACAACGCCGGTTGAGGAGTGCTTCCAGCCTCCCGTCCACAGTGGTTGAGCGGCGAATCCCCCGTTCGACAATTCCAGTGCTGCCAACGACGACGTAGCCGAGTTCGTATAGCGCGTCGCAGCCGAACAAACATGCAAGCATGGCGATATTGAAGGTGTCCATGCGTTCTGCTTCCGTGCATGCCCACCGTGGTTTGATGTGGGCACCAACTAGCAATTCCTCCGGCAACGAAGAGCCACAGAGGCAGCAGACGCTGCCCCATCGTTGGATCTGCTGGCGCCGCAGGAACCTCTGTTCCGCCCGCACAGCAGTGAGAGCCAGCCGGTCGCTGCTTCCTTGCGTCGGCTGAGGACTCACTGCAGGGCTCGAATTTTGCATCTTCTCCACGGGCTTCAAACCTGCAAGGCCCAGTACTGCCAAACCAGCAGCTTCGCTAATTGGAAAAAAATACCCGCGGCGAAGAGTGCCATCCGCATTTACAGGGCCAAATCCGCTTTCAAGCTCTTCCAGAACTTCGTTTCGTCCCACTCGGACTTCCTGTATCGGCTCAACCAAGATGAGGTTTCCAACAGTCTTGGTCGCGCTCTCGAGATAGCCACGTGGTGCGTAGGCCAGCTGTGGCGGCGTGGCCACACGACTAATAGCCCGAAGTTCCGGACTGTCGTAGTGGAAGACGATGTCGCCCAGCCTGGCCTCTTCCAGACTTAGCCAGTGGTCAACCCGTTGCCCGTTCTTCCCAAGCAACGGAGCCCAGAGTGTCCGGTCCCCGAAGACCGGATCAAAATTCTGCGACTGATTGGCCCACCAAAAGTTGGTCGAAGAATCAACTTGCGCCTCTTCACCGTCCGCGGGCGAAGCGTCACTCCGTAGGTCCACGAGTTTGTAACCATGGCGCAGCAGTATGGCCCGTGTTTCTTCTCCACCCGACAGACGGGGTACAGCCTCCTTCGAACAAGAGAACTGTATCTGGTAGGCCATCGCCAGAAGAGGCTTACTGTCTATTCGTTGACCTCTATCGAAGACGACGTAGCGGTTGGACTCCTTGAATTTGGTTCGTCCGATGAATGTTTCGCTGCCTAAGCTGTGCCACAGTTCAATTGCCCGCGCAATACTTTCGCGTTCTAGGTCTAGCCAGGTGCTTCTCACGGCCAGCACCGCCCGTCGACTCTCGGCATATCTTCGTTGATCACTGCGTCTTGCCCCCATCCATGCAGGCCATCTGAATATTCTCCTTGTGCTGAGCTTGAACATATCAGGACCAAATGGACATCAAGCACCGGGATATTGCACGAATAGCCGCGAATCTTAGGAGCGCGCCATGAGGATGGCCAGTCGAGATCGACAGCTAACCGTCGCCAAGCATCAAGACCTTGCAAGACGGAGTGCAGACATCTCTGCGTGCGCGATCGGATCGACGTTCTGGATCCTTTCGTCGTGTCCGCTCGCGATGACCACCCCATTTCGGGCAAGGGCTGCCCCGATCGGGATGCCGCCCTCGGCCAGGCTCATTTGCGCGGCTCGGTAGGCGGCTTCGAAGGAAGAGACGTCGGCGCTGTCCCGTGCGGCGGCGCTGGACTCGGAAATCCGCTGATCGCAGCGAGCGTTTGGGGGATGCCGTCCAGAGGTTGCCGGGTGCGGTCGGCGATCTGGGCGTCGGCGTCGGCACCACACTTTTCTCCGAACATTGTGATCCCCTCGGGTAGGAATTCCCTGCGGCACTTGGCTCCGACGGATTGTCCCCTTAGTGGGCGGAGCCGGCCTGGTCATCCACTACCCGCACGAAAGAGCCTCCTCCGCTTGATTCAACGGCAACCGGCTGTAGACCTGCCGGGCCTCTGCGGATGAACGATGAAGTGGAGATAGAGATCAGAACCATCTCCAGTCCCATACGGGATGCTCAATTTCCTGGACTTCTCCCCCTTCAAAGCACAAAGGAGGGAACTACAAAGACGTAATTTACGTACTAGAATCCTATTACGCAGCAGGTCCTGACAGCGGCAAGTAGCAGAAGCAGGACTGGGTGCCATCGGATCAGCTTCACCCGACACCTACGAGTTGCGGGTTACGACCTAGGAAATCAAATGGGGAATCGCTTAACTCGTGTAATCAAACTGCATGCTATGCATATGCGCTCGTCGGGCGAACCCATCGACTATCGGGATTTCTTTGAGTACCTGACCCACCTACCCACCTCCGCGACCATTGTCTCAATAAGTCCCGATCTCAACTTCGCCATTGAACGCTGTCAATTGGATGGGGATAACTTTACGGCCACCATTATCGCTGGCTCGCCGGACGAAGTGCCGCTGTATTTCGACTACACAACCGGTCTCGTTGAGGAGGGGGCAACACCCGAAGGCAAGTGGCTGGCCAAGGTGACACGAATCCTTGTTGTGACCGACCCGGCGGCGCGGGCCATCGCGATCGAGTCGAGCCGCACGGGTGTAACAAGTGCGCGGCTGGAGAAGTACTTCCGCCGGCTGGCCGCCCAGTCCGAGTGGGCGGAGGACTTGTTGGTAGATTTTCCCCCAATACCATCACCGTCACTTGCAAACGAGATCGAGAAGTTCACCCGGATCCGTGAAGCCGCCGCAATCGTTACGCGACCTAACTACGACTGGTCGGACATGAAAAACAAACTGTCGAACCTTGCTGATGAGTCTAATGGTCATGCAGCCGAAGCCGTCGTGAAGGCCGAAAGGAAAGGGTCGCTCAGTAAGAGCCGCGGAATCGTGGAGCTAATACGTGACTCGCTGCATACCGCGAACCCCAGCATTAGGAGCTTCCGACTCACCGGCAATCAGGAAGGGTCTAAAAAGGAGGTAACGATCAGTTCTGAGAAACATCAGGCTAGGGCGTACTATGACTCGAACACATCGGATTTACCTGGCGAAGTGGACGCAAAGATGTTTGCCGCCGCGCGTCGCCTAGTGGAAGAGCGACCGGTGGAAGACTCTATCTTCCCGGACGTCGAATAGGGCCTCCGGCAGTGTTGCAGAGTTAACCATGGGACTCCTCCAAAGCGCTGTTAGACCACGGTGGCGAGAGATTGTTTTCCACCGCAACGCCCTCTGCTCTTTAGCAATAAGTCTGACAATATGGGTCGCGTTCGGCAATGTTCGCCTTCCGGCCCTCGCCCCGAGCGTTAAAATTCTTGACGCCACGGGGCCCGTGCTGACGTTTACAGCGATGGGATTCGCTGTCTCTGTGACCGCCCTCGCCCTCATTTTGGCTCTTCCGCTCAATCGAGCAGTGGCGCTCATGCTTGTAAACACGGACAGCGATGAGCCGGTCCAAATATCAGAACGCGGCGGCAAACTCATGGCTTCCGATCCGAAGACCAATGAAGTCTTTCGGGCAATTCCCACGCAGACATCCACTACCGGATACTTGAACCTCGTCTTCGTATTCGTTTGGACCGCAGTCGCCAATGTTTGTGCGTCCTTGGTGGCTATCTTCGCTGCTGTCATGGTCGGCAACGAACTTCTTCTTAGTTCGGAATCACCGGCTGCTCACCTAATCGTCGCCGTCTTAGCCGGCTCCCTCGCCTATGCGGCTCTTCAGATGTTTTCCGCATTACTGACTATATTTGAGGTGGCCGAATTCTTCCAAGAGCTTTCCAGGCACCAGCTACAGGTAAATGCAAGGCAGGAAACCGACCATCAGGCGTAGAAGCATTTTGTTTGTGGCTGAAAGATATCTCGCGGTTGCGTCAAGGTACTTGGCAACAAACACGCCTTCCCTCGGGACCGTGCGAAGCCGCCAGGCTGTATTAGCGATTGGCTCTAGCCTCGATCTTTTATGAGCCGTGACGACCATACCCGGCATCGAGGCCATCAGCATCGCCAGCCCCACGTTCATGGAGGCCCCCAAACCTTATGCCAATTCACGGGGCTTCCGCCAAGTCCTGGCACGGTACTCGTACGTGCCGGGCAAGCACGTGCTGCTATGGGTGTTCCGGCTGGCCTTCGCTGGCTAAGCTATTGGACCCTATCCAGGGTTGCAGAGTTACTGCTGTGCTGCTATCTCCTGCCCCTACGTGGCGTAAGTCTTCGAGCCGCAAATTTGACGGGGTATCAGATCCTGGTTCCCGTGACCGCGACCGGGCGCGCTTGTGGTCCGCCAAGGCAAGAACTTACGAACGTTACGGAGTTTTGGTGGATGGCAACCGACCATCCGTGCGAGCGACCTGCAAACGGCATCGGCGTCATCCCTTTCTGCATTTCGATCAGAACGGACGGTGAGTTTGGCTACTGGTTTGCTGTCGCAAGCCCAGGCCCAGGGACCCAGTTCGCCACGTTCATTGTCAGACACCGTATTAGCTACTCCTGAGCTTCAGCCTCAACCGCATCGAGATCGCCTGCAGCGATGCGCTCCGCGGTGCGCCGGTAAGCCTGGTCGATGTAGTCTTCGACGTCATGGCGGCCGATTCGCCAAAGTCCCCGGCCACCGACCTGAAAAGCGCGCAACTCCCCCGTCCTAATGAGACCTTGAACGAGGCTTTGCTTCACGTTCAACTCATCGGCGGCCTGCGCCAATGTCATGAATCTGGGCTGGGCCGGTTCAGCAGTCACCCGGCCATCCTATCTGGAGAGATAAGACCTCGGAACTTACTTAGGTACCACTCTCCAGACGAAAGGGTGCGAATCCAAAGGACTACGACTCCTAGTAGAGCCGGCGGAACTTGGTCTCACTGGCCTTGCGATTCACCGCCAAGAATCGCCACAGCCACATGGTGGATTCCGGATACGGGATTGTCGGCACTGATGGTCGCCGGCAAGTTGATCGTGAAGGTCACGGACTGAGCATCCACGTGATGATGGCTTACTACGTCGTCGCGCCTGAGCACCTCCACCGCAGGATCCCCCATCTCGTAGCACCGGACGAAAGCCGGCGTAAACGAGGTGGTGAACGGAGCGTCATTCGACATCGTGGTGTGGTGGTAGCCGAAACCTGATTCGGACCCGTAGCTGGCGACGTGTGCCAAGAAGTCCTCAGCGGCGCCTCCGTTTCCCGTTGCTTCCATGCGCTCCACAATCCGCTCGGTGAGTTGCGGCACCGTGAAGGAATTGGCACTTGGTTCGGACAGTTGGAGCCCGACACTTACAAGCAACAGCTTGTCCTCGCCGTTCACGTCGTCGGTGGCTTGAAGTGGCTCGAGCTGGTGAACCCCTTGCACAGTGTGTCTGGAGGTGCTCATGGTCGTCGTCTTGATCTCCACACCGGTCCCGTCCCAAGAGAAGTCGCGTGAGGAGCGTCGCCAGCCGTCCCACGCCTGGACGAGTTGGCCGACGTATTGTTCCTCGGCCTGGCGGAATACGGCATCGAGTATCAGAAGTTCACCTGCAAGACCAAGCAGTGCGCTTTGGGAGAGTTCGAGCCGCTTGATGGTGAGTTCAATAATGGGTTCCGTCACTGCGAAGGCCCGCCGCAAGTCCCTATCTGCTCCTTCACGTAGCAACTCTGTAGCGATAAGGGCACCCACTTGGTCGTAGTGACCGAAGGCAGGAAAAAGGATGCGGTTGGCTTCTAGAGGTGCATTGTTCTCGCGGTGCCAAGAGTGGTGCTGCAATGCGTCGCGTACCGTCTTCGTTCTGGCTTGAAGAGCTGGGCCTGTCAAGAACAGTTCCACGTGCCCCAGGTGGTCGCGAGCGGCACCGACGATCTGGGAGGCAGTGAGCCACAGGATCGTCCGGTCACGGCCTTCAACACCGTTCGGGATGGCGATAATCTGGGTTAGGACTTCCTCGTAAGAGGTCATGGGGCGGTCTCTCTCTTCTCAGTTCAGCAAGACACCGGCGCGTGTGGCAGCGAACTGCTCGGGTCCGCCAGCCGGAATACAAAGAGCGACGGCGACGGCGGGGTGGGGCTGGCCCTTGTGTTGATTGATGTAGATCAATATCTGGCCATCAGAGCCGGCGGGGCGCCAGGCGGATTCCGCCCGTACCGAGGGCACCGGATCGTTTCGGTGGTAGTAGTCGAAGTAAAGATCGCCGCGGTACTGGCCGGGACCTGCCGTCGGGTCACTGGCCCCCCAGGTCGTGGTGAGTTCACCAGACTCCACGTTCTTGGTCGTGGCCCTGACCGGGAAGGCCAGATGCGACAGGGGTCCACTATTGACGATCTGGCCGTCCCCAAAGCGGATCCCTACCCAAAAGCGGGGCTGCTGGGCCTGCTTCTGCTGAAGGTCGGACATGGACCACAACCGCCCTGGCGCGCCGGTGACGAACAGTCCTCGGACCTGGCGTGTCAAGCTTGCTGCCCAGAGGCGGAGATAGGCTGCGATAGCGTACGGGCAGTGACGCCGCGTCGGATCGCCCTCGCCTCCGATCACCGGGGGTCTGTACAGGCCCGGATTCGCTAGGGGACCCTTCGCGACCACGCGGGCCTCGATCTGCGCCCAATGGGTGGATATCGGACTTTCAGTCCCCGGGGCGTAGGCGTCATATTTCAACTGGTCCAGCCAGTCGGCTGCCTCAAGAAGACCCAGCGGTTGGTCTATGATTTGGCCGCGCACCGTTCCTCCCGCGGTCACCGGCGACGAAGGACACGATTGGAAGAGGTCTGCAACGGGTTGCGCATTAGGGTCTGACCGGCTCCCGCTGTTGAGGACCGTGAGGAATGGGCGGGCGCCCGGCGAGAGAGGATAGTTGCGAGTACTAGTGATTTTTCCCGTCGCGGCGAAGTTGTACCCCTGCAGCACCGCTGGTTCGGGCGCGCCACCCATCATGCGCTCGATGATGGCGCTGCGAATCGCCTCATCCGTGTCGTGGTAAGCCCTGAAGAGACCGAACTGGTCGGACGAGGCGAAGACGCGGCATAGTTCGATATAGGAGCCCCTATAGCCGAACCAACGCTGCATCTGCATCTGGGTGTCCGCCAGCGGAGTACTGGCGGAGCGCTGGAACAGTGCCGTGGTCATGCCCTCGAGGGTGAGACCACGCGCCATGACATTGCCGGACACGAAGATAGTGCATAGATCCCGAGGGGCATTCCACCGGCCTGACTCTGAGTCGAGAATCGCGCGGTAGGACGGACGGTCGTCAGCGGTCGGATCGCTGTTGACGACCGAGACCCGAGTACCTGGGATGATCTCGTCGGTCAGTAGTTTCTTCAGTGTCGGCCAGTCCGGCATTTGCCTCGGGTGGACAATGTTGAACTCGGTCTCAATTGCCCGGGCAGAGTCCTTGTATCGGTCGAGCCACACCTCCCACGACGAGGCGTGGGAGGAGAGCGTGGCAATCAATTGGGTCGGCAGAGTCGCCTCACCCTCATCGAGCAGTCGCCGGGCGGTGCGCCTGCCGGCGACACCGGCCCACACGAGGAGGTCTTCGGCCGCGTGGAAGTGGTCCTCGATGTTCGCCGAGGGGTGGAACAGCATCGAGTGCGGCGCCATAGCTGTTGCTTCGGCTTCCTCGGCGCTATCGAACGTCATGGTGGCCGCCGTCGCCGGGCCGACGCGCCGGGACCAGTGAAGCCGAATTGCGCCCGCGACCAGGAACGCTCGCACCGCTTCTGCCCGATCGTCGTTTGGATCATTGGTGGCAGGCCGGCACAAACCCGCCAGTCTGCCGCGGCGATAGAAGACCTCGCCCCCGGTGTAGAAGGATGGCATCCCTGCCGGTTCCGGGTATGTCGACGAGCGCGGTGCATCAAGGTTGCCAGGGTCGGCTTTGTCGACCAAATGGCCTATGTCGAGGGGAGTTCTTAGCGAGACCAAAAAATCCCTGGGAGCGAGGGGATTGTGGTCCTCCTGGAGGAGGTTGGCTTGGGGCGTGGCTGTGTAGGCGATGTAAGTGGCGAAGAGGTTCTGAGGTGAGCCCTTAGGCGGATCCCAGAGGTTGGCTATAGCACGCGGAATCTGCTTTAGATTTCCGTAGACTTGGTCTTGGCCCGACTCCGCGACCGCGTCTAGAATCGACCCGTCGTCGGCCTCGTCGTCCAGGACGAGCAGGTGGACCGGACGGTCGAGTGCGCTGACGGCGGTGAAAACAGACTTACGAAGGCTATCGCCGAGTGCACGTAGATGGTGCGTCTGCTTCATCGCCGCGATGATGATCGGCTGCCGCCGCGCAAGACGCTGCTTCACCGTGGCCGGCATCAAGCGGTACGTGCTGTCCAGCGAATGGGTGCCCTCGGAGAGGGCCATCCCCGCGGCAGGGCAGAGAAGCCGTCTTGAGCGTTTGACGGCGTTGTCCGGGCCTGAGTCAAGCTGCTCGACCAGACGACTGTAAGTCTGCCGCCAAAGGGATAGCCTCGTGCCGGCCAGGATGATTACTATGTCGACGCCATGATCGATGGCAAGCGCAGAGACGCCAAGCATCGAAGCGGTCTTGCCGGACTGGACCGAACCCATCACCAGCCCGGTCCGAAGGCGATTGACCGGCCATGCAAGCGGATCAGGATCTCCGTCGCCGAGGACGCCACGCTCAAGAATGTAGCGGCTGTCGGCTTCTATAGAGGCCTTGGCGGTGGGACTCAAGCCGCGGAGTTGCGCCTCGTAGCGCGACCACCAGGTGTCCGCCGGAGCTAGGTTGGGCGAATTGAAGTAAATTCGTTCGGTGGGAAGCGACGCGGGCATATGCTATTGCTCATCCTCGGAAAGGATCATCCGTTCCAGCGATTCATAGCCCGATGATCCGAACCGATCCCTGACAGCACCGGACGCCTGGCTAGGGTCGAGGTCGAGGACTTCGAGCACTCCCTTGGCGATCCGTGCGATATAACTCCACTGTGTCTTGGTTTGGGCCTTATCAATGCGCTTCCAATCGGCGTTACTGGCCTCCCACATGCCGTCGGCGTTCTGCGCCATCCGGTCCTCTATGTCATCGGGAGACGCGGCGAGCGCGAATGCGATGCCGACGAGCGAGCCGACGAGCTGCAACTCCTGCCACTTGGCCCCGCTGTCACCATCCATAAATGCTTCCGACCACAGTTCCGGGTGGCGGCCGTGCAGATCGACAGCCTTGACCAACCACTCGAAGAGATCGGCAAGGATATTCTTATTGCGCAGCGGGTCCGTTTCATTTTCTTGGACCCTGCTGAGCAACCCGTCGATGTGTCGAGCCGTGGTCTTGAGCTTCTCACCCTCGGTGTCAAATAGGAGTAGCGACAGTATCCAAGAGACGACCTTCGTCCGACGATAACGGGTAAGGCCGAACCCATAGCCGGTGAGGGCCTCCCCCAGGCCATCAAGGTTTGGGACATCGACGAGCGAAGGAGCAATATCCTTGACCTCGATACTAGAATCTGCGTCGCCAGCCGCGAGCAGTATCGCAGGCGTCAGTTCGATCTCGTGGAACGCAGCGTTGCGGATCTCTTCCGCGTTCAAGTGCACGCCCTGCTTGTTATAGAGCTTGAAGACGTCGTGGATCTGTCTGGGGTCCGCCTGCGTGTAGAGGATGACAGGTACCTTGTAGGCGACGGTCTTAGTAAACAGCTTCTTAACGGTCATCCCCGCCCCTGCCACATTGATCACGTTTTCGACGATCTCTGTGTAGTACTTTCCCCGGAGGGGCCTCAATTCAGGGCCATTAAGGCCGCCGCTGCCATTGTTGCGCAGCTTGAAGGGGAAGTAGTACTCGTTCTCAAGTGCCGCCGTGAGGGTTTCGCCTTCCAACGTCTTCCACGCCTTGCGAAACTTTAGGTAGTCCTCGGAGAAGTTCTTGAGCAAGTCCTTTCCAGGGTGCCTGGCGTCCGCCTCCTGCACCTTTGACACAGCGACGGGGTGGGAACCCACGAATCGCAGCAGCGCGGTTAGTCGCTGCTTGCCATCGACGACTTCCTGGGGTTCGGACGCGCCAATCTCACGAAGGATGATGGACGGGAGGGGTATGCCGCGAAGAACAGATTCGATCAGTGCCTGCCTGTCGGCGGTGGTCCAAACGTCACCCCGCTGATACGAAGGCGTAAGGTTCAGATCGGAGTCCGTGAGCTGAATGATAGGCCACACTTCCGCAGTTGCAATCACTGGTGCGGTGCTGGGTTGCTCCGCCCCTGGATCGGACTCTTCCCAGGCCGCCGACCAGTTGCTCGTCGCCGCCGCGCGGGTAGCGCCCTCGGATTCCAGGTCCTCGGCGAAGGACTGCTGCAAACGACACGCTAGTTCAATGCGCTGGTTCAGCCGCTCGAGCGCTAGCGGTGTTAATGCACTCGGGGAGGTCGTCGTGTCGATCGCCTCAGATGTATCAAGTTCGAGACTGGAAACGAGGCTGGCGAGAAAGTCCTCGCGGCCGGAGTTTGGCAACTGCTCCGCAAGATTAAGCCAACCCTGAACCTCAGCGAGTGGTGACATCCACGAGTCGGAGGACACGTCGATGTCGTCGCTGCTGATTGACTCTGCTGCCGCGGCGACTCCCGATGGCGCATCCACGGCTTCGGACAGGGTCGAGATCCCAGTAGCGATACTCTCCCACAACTGTGTGCGGGGGTCTTCCTCGTCGATCTCGTCAGCGGCAAGGTTCTCGGTCACGCGACAGCTCCCAGGGGTTCGTGGTCGATGTTGGTGGACGCGGGCGACTCGCCCACCCCGTCCAAAAGTCTGCTGGCAATGGCCTTGACGACACGGGCGTTCACGGCATTTCCAAGGGCCTTGTATGCAGCAAGGTCGGAGGCGGGAAGCTGGATACCGCCGAGGCTCTGAAGTTCGGCGCACTCGGCGGGTGTCATGTAGCGCCGCTGGCCAGTCAAGTTTGCCCCAAGAATTGGCACCTGAGTCTGTGTGAATGCGATCAGGCTGGGAGCCGTGGTCGGCCGCTTGACGCGGACGCCGGAGGCACGAACCTGTAGGACGAAGTTGTCGATGTCGCGCTCCTCCCCCTGAGCATTCCACTCCAATTTCTGAAAACTGGAGTGGAATTCCCAAGGACGCCATTTTCTGAGCCACGGCTCGATCCAGTCCACGTTGTCCTCATAGAACTTTCGGTTCTGACGAATAAACTGACGCTTCCAAACCGGGAACTCAACGTCGCTCTCCCGACGAGCGTGGCTTGGGATTTGGGCCTTTTGGTCAGTTACGCTGAGGCCATCGAGCTTGTAACCGAAGCTGCCTCTCACGTGCATTCCGCTGAGTCCGCGCTTCGAGCGACGAATCCAGACGCCTGCAGGGGTCTCGTCCTCGTAGGGATACGTGGCGCCGAACTCCATCGCCCAGATTGGGAACGACGGCATCTTGAGGTCAGCCGGCGTCCGTTTCAGGAAGTCGCCCCACATGTCGATAGCGGTCAACGTACCCGAGGGAATGGGACGAATGGCAGCCACGTCAAGTCGCAAAACAGAGGTGATGTCGGTGGGATCTTTGTGCTTAGTCGGCCACTCGAAGCCATCCAGTCCGTCAAGCGATCCCACGAAGTACGCGCGGTCCCGGATCTGTGGGATGCCAAACTCGTGCGGCGAGAAATGCTCGACGTCGACCTCGTAGCCCAACTCCTGCAGCATAGCCATGATCGTCTTCTTGGTGCGCCCTCCATCGTGGTACAAGATGTTGGGAACGTTCTCGAGGATGAATCTTCGGGGCCGCTTGACTCGAAGGATCTGGTGCACTGCAAAAAAAAGATTCCCCTGGGCGGTATCCGCGAAGCCCATCTGGTCGCCAGCTTTGGAGAATGGTTGGCACGGGAACCCTGCGGTGAGCACCTCATGGTCTGGGACTTCCCGGGCCACGTCGTCGTCGGAACCAAGGTCGTTGATGTCGCTCCAGGGCCGAATGCCGAAGTTGTCTCTGTAGAGGGCGTTAAGGTTCGGCTCCCACTCTGCAGCGAACACGCCTTGGCCGCCCAATTCATCGAGAGCGACATGGAATCCACCTAGCCCAGCGAAGAGGTCGATAAACCGGAAGGTTCCGATGCTTGTTCCCACTACCCCAGTCCCTATCCGCCGCTCGGCAAGTCGTGGCAAAATGCTTGTCGCGCATCTTGCCAACCCACATTGTGGCAGATGGGTCAGACATTTCTTGAAGGCGAAACGCCGTCGCACTGTGGATTAGCAGCACCTGTGGTGATTTTAGTCACTAGACGTTATCCAAGACGGTACCCTCGCGTGATCGAGCACGAAGTACAAGACCCGCATCAACGTTCTGAGTACAGTAGGGACTCATTGGGGGCTGATGCCCGCTGTAAATAGCAATGCCGAAATGGGGCGGGATGAGCATCAATTGGACGCGGGACGAAATAATCCTTGCATGCGACCTGACCAGGACAAACAACTGGAACGGCTTAGATGAGAAGGACCGCCGCGTACTAGACCTGTCCTTACTGTTGAATGAAAGTCCTCTACATCCGGTGGAACTTCGGGATCAGAAGTTTCGCAACCCCGCCGGCGTGGCCCGCAAGACATGGGACATCGCAACCCAGCATCCGGACTACACGGGCCAAAAGACCAAGGGCAACAAGCTCGACGCGATCGTGCTGAACGACTTCCTCTCTGCGCCGACCAAGATGCAGACCGTGGCCGCTGCGATCCGAGCCGAAATACTTCGAGGCGATACCACGCTCCCCAACCAGGACGATCCTGATGCCGAAATAGAGGCATCGGAGGGGCGCCTACTGCTGGCCCGACACCTGAAGCGGGAGCGGAATCGCGGCTTGCGGAACCGAAAAGTCGAAAGCGTAAAGAAAGCAGGCCTACCTGTCGCCTGCGAAGTCTGCTCGTTCGACTTTGGAGAAACATACGGCCAGCGAGGCCTGAACTACATCGAAGTTCACCACGTACTGCCGCTACACGCTTCCGGCCCCACGACCACGCGCCTTTCCGATCTCGTCCTGCTCTGCGCCAACTGCCACCGCATGATCCACCACGGCAATCCGTGGCTGACACCGAAGGACCTCAAGTCGTTGTTGGTGCGAACGCCATAGCTGCAGAACCTGCACCACTGCCTGCATGGGGCGGCTATAAGATTTGGGAACCCCGGCAGAACGAGGATGGAACACGCCATGAAGTATACGAACGAAGATCAGATTAAGCGCAAGCTCGGAATCGAGTCATGGAGGAATCTCTCCAAAAGCAACGTAATCAAGTTCGCAGCCATGATGCCTGACATGGACAGGGAAGTGGCTCTAAAGATCATTCAGCAATTCCCCGCCTTCACGAAGTTCGCCCTGGAAATTGTGGATGCGATAGGGAAAGCACACGAAAAAACACTCGCGGCTAACAAGCAGAGTACGGACCACGTCTATCAGGCACTTCAGGACACCAGAGAAATCCTCAGGGGTGAACTCGACAAGGACGGGTTGAGCCCGGAGGACAGAGAGAAGATTTTCGACCGACTCATGGAACTTGCAAGGATGGCCTCCCAAAAGAACACTGAGGATAAGCAGTTCTTGGCAGATGCTCTGAATAAGATGGCAATCGTCGGTGGTGCTGTGGCCGCCCTAGCTTTAGCTTTTGTCGGCGGCAAATTCGTGGCTGAAAGCGGAGATAAGCCCGAAAGTTCCTCGGGGGACCCCGAAAGTTCTCTGGAAGCTTGAGCTTCAAAGCGCAGATCGGCCTGCTGCTTCGGGGCGTTCCCCATGCGTCGACTGAAGCGGTTCTGCCGTCACACTGTTTCTAGTCCAGGAGGAACCCGGACAGCCTCTCGCTCCCGGACCTGACGGAGCTTCGGTGGGCAATAGTGCACCTCCGTGGCAGGCAGGCCCGAATTTAGGACAGCCAGCGCAGCCATCGCTGGCAGAGGTTTCAAAAAGGCGCGCCCGGCCAAAGCCGGACGCGCCCTTCGTGTGCGCTGAACCCATGAAGTGGTTCGAAGTGGCTGAGTCAGTCGATAAGCACGGGCTCCTTGTCACCTTCCGAAGATTCAACACCCGCCGTAATTTTCCTGTTCCGGTGGTTCACCCAGCAACCCACCGCAAGGACCGCCACCAGCCCGAACGTGCTCAGCAACTGCGGCCGGGAATCCTCGCCGATGAAGCCCACCGTAAAGATCGCCGCGAGGATCAGCAGTCCAAGGGAAGTCAGCCACGGGAAGCCGGGCATCCGCAGGGGAAGCGCCGTTCCCTCGCGGTCGGCGCGGAGGCGCAGCGCCAGCTGGGCCAGGAGCGCGGACGTCCACACCAGCAGGCAGGTCGAGCCCACAATGTTCAGCAGAACAGGAAGCACCTTCTCCGGGAAAGCCAGCTCCAGCACCACCGTGACAACGCCGAAGGCAACGCTGGCCAGCACGGCGGCAACGGGCACTTTGGCCTTGGAAACCGAAGCGAGCCAACGCGGCGCTTCACTGCGCTCAGCTAGCGAGAATGCCATGCGGGAAGCGCCATACAGGTTCGCGTTCAGCGCGGACAGTAGCGCAGCCACGGCCACCAGGGTGATCGCGGTGGCAGCACCCGGCATACCGGCAGCGTCCAATACAGCGGCGAACGGGCTCTTCAGCCCCGCCGAACCGACGGGAACCACGGCAGCGATCACGAAGATGGCGCCGATGTAGAACACCAGGATGCGCCACAGCACGGTCCGGACGGCCTTCTTCACGCTGCGTGCAGGCTCGGCGGTCTCGGCTGCCGCCACGGAGACAATCTCAGTACCGCCGAACGCAAATGCCACCACGAACAGCGCCGTCGCAATTCCGGCGAACCCGCTCGGCGCGAAACCGGTGCCGGTGAAGTTGGACAGGCCCGGCGACTGCACGCCCGGCAGCAAGCCGAAGAGCAGCGCGAAGCCCACCAGCAGGAACCCGACGATCGCCGCCACCTTCAGCAGGGCGAACCAGAACTCGAACTCGCCGAAGTTCTTCACGCTCGTGAGGTTCACCGCGGTCAGCACCACGATGAAGACGAAGGCCATCAACCACACCGGCAGCGCCGGGAAAATGGTGGCCAGCAGGCCCGCCGCACCGAGCGCCTCGGCCGCGATGACCACCACCAGCTGCAGCCACCACAGCCAGCCGACGGTCGCACCGGCCACCGGCCCGTAGGCCTTGGCGGTATAGACGGAGAAGGCGCCGCTGTCCGGGTTGGCGGCGGCCATCTCGCCGAGAGCCCACATCACCAGGATGATGAGCGTGCCGGCCACGAGGTAGGAGATCAGCACCGCGGGGCCGGCGGCCTGGATGCCGGCGCCGGAGCCGATGAAAAGGCCTGCGCCGATGGCGCTGCCCAGGCCCATCATGGTCAGCTGCCGGGGTTTGAGGGCCGCGCCGAGGGCGCGGGCAGACGTCGTTGTCTGGTGTTCCATGGGGATTCCTCTGGTTGTAGGTGGAACGGAGTTAGGGGTTGGGGTCGGTAAGGTGTCAGGCCGCGTGCGCTGCCAGGAGCTTCAGCACCCTGTCGTTGGAGGCGGGGTCGGCCACGGTGATCCGCACGCCGTCGCCCTGGTAGGCCCGGACCAGGATGCCGGCGGCATCGAACGCCTCCACCAGCCGGCCACGAAGGTCCTCATCGGCGCGGATCCACAGGAAGTTGCCCTGGCTCGGCTGCAGCGTCCAACCCTGCGCCTCCAGCTCGGCGGCCATCCGGGCGCGCTCCTGCTTCACCAGGAAGACCCGTGCTGCCATCTCCTCCCCCGCGTCCAGGGATGCGATGGCGGCCTTCTGGGCCAGGGCGCTCACGGCGAAGGGCAGGGCGGTGCGCCGCAGTCCCTCGGCGATTGCCGGCGTCGCAATTGCATATCCCACGCGGAGGCCGGCGAGGCCGTAGGCCTTGGAGAAGGTGCGCAGGACGCAGACGTTCGGGTACCGGCGGTAGAGCGCCAGGGAATCGGGGCCGCTGCCGGCGTCGGCGTATTCCACGTAGGCCTCGTCGATCACCACCAGGACGTCGGAGCGGACGGACCGCAGGAAGGCCTCGAGGCGGCGGTGGCTGATCGGCACGCCGGTGGGGTTGTTGGGGGTGCAGAGCAGGATCACCCTGGTGCTGTCCGTAACGGCGGCGGCCATGGCGTCCAGGTCATGGCCCTCGGCGCTGTCCAGCGGGACGCGGACCGGCCGGGCGCCGGGCAGCTCCACCAGGATGGGGTACGCCTCGAAGGAGCGCCACGCAAACACCACCTCATCCCCGGCGTCGCACAGTCCGGTGATGATCTGCTGCAGGACGCCCACGCTGCCGGGCCCCACCGCCACCTCCTCCGCGGTGACGCCCAGGCGCCGGGCGATCCGTTCGCGGAGTTCGACGGCGGCCATGTCCGGGTAGCGGTTCATCCTGCCGGCCGCCTCGGCCACCGCGGCGGTGGCGGCGGGCAGGGGCTCGTAGTGGCTTTCGTTGCTGGCGAGGGCGGCGATGTCCGTGCCGAGGCTGCGCCGGCCCGGGACGTAGGCCGGGAGTCCGGTTACTGCGGCGCGCAGGGTGGGCAGCGCCGGTGCTGCCAGGAGTTGTTCAGGGGTCATGAGGTCCGATCATGGAAGTGACCCGGACCACAATGCAAGATACGCTTTTGTGCTTGGGACTTCTGCTCAACTTCTAGTACCTCTGGTGAAAATATGACCATCGCTGCCTCCCGTACCCTCGATTCGCTCGACGGCAGGATCATCCTTGCCCTGGACAAGGACCCCGAAGCCAGCGCCCTGGCACTCTCCCGGACACTCGGCGTCGCCCGCAACACCGTCCACGCCCGGCTGGCGAGGCTGGAGCGCAGCGGCGCGCTCCGCTCCTTCAGCCGCAGGCTGGACCCGGCCGCGCTCGGCTACGAGCTGATGGCCTTCCTTTCGCTGTCCATCAGCCAGACCCGGACGGGCTCGGTGGAGGACGGGCTCGCCGCGATCCCGGAGGTCATCGAGGTGCATGCCACTACCGGCGACGCGGACCTCATGGCCAAGGTGGTGGCCCGCGGCACGGCCGACCTCTACCGCATCACCAATGAAATCCTGGAGATCGACGGGATCGAGCGGACCAGCACGGCCATCTCCATCCTGGAACTGATGCCGCCGCGGTACGACGGCCTGATCAGCCGGCTGACGGAGCAGGAGACGCGCCCTTTGACGTGATTCTGGGTGATAAGCTCCGAATGCTTCGGGATGACCCGAGAGACTTGGTGCGGCGGGTATTTTTAGCATCCTGCCTTGCAGAGTACCCACCAGTGCGGATCATCCGTGGCGCGGTCTACTTAGGCACTGCCCCAGGATGTGAACCCCGGAATATTTGACTTTGCCGCACTGAGACGGCCGTCGCTCGATGCACTCACTCTTAGAATTTCGCTGATAGCACCCACTTCAGGGTTGTCCCCATCGGTGACCTGTAGTGCAATCAGGCCTTCGCCGGCTGACCCAGCACTGATCCTCACGTCAATCTGGTTTACCGAATCTTCCTCCGCAGTGAATTTGGCGGGTTTAACATCGTGATACCAGTCCTGCGGATAAGCGAAGGCGGGTAACAGGACATTGAACGCTTGGCGCAGCAATGCCTGAAAGTCGCGAGCCTCAGTATCGACCCCTTCAGCGTGGAGGTCCTCGAGAGTGTCTCGGACGACAGCTTGGAGGAGCTCAAAGCCAGAAAGAACTTCGACGATGAGTATAGGGTCGACCGAAGCTCGGAAATCGACTGACAATGCTCCGTTTCCGTTGGTTCCGATGGGAATGCTGCCCGTCGGGTCATTCACTGTCGCCCCGGCGGCTCCCCTGAACCCAATGTCTCCCAGACGGTGACTGCCGATTCTGCCGGACTCCTCATGGGGATCAGCACCTTTAAACATGAACTGTGATGCGAAGTGATAACCGGTTGGCGTCGGAAGCATCCACTCCCTTGTAGCGCTATAGGTCCCCCTCCTGCGTCGCTCTGCAGGGATGGAGACGATAAGCCGATGCATTGGCTGCCGGAGCAGCCGACGAAGCACTTCTGAGACGGGGCCGAAGACCCGGTAGACCCGAAAATATTCTGGAGGATCAGCCACGTTCGCGGCCACCATTCCCAAGCTCTTGGGCGGTCTGAAAGTACTGCCGTCCACAACGTCGCCTTGATGGAGCCAGTTCAGGACCATTCGCTCTACCTCCCAGGAGTGTCCACAGATTACTCCTGGATGGCGTTGGTAGTCACCACCTTCTGAGCTTGGGAACCCTGTGGCTATACAATCCCGCCACCACCTTCCCGCGACTGACCGACACTTGGAAGTACTGCCAGATGTCCAAATTCAGAATCACTTGCATGCACTTGGTTGAGGTGGGCCGGCAGGGTTCGCCTTCCATGTTCTGTGGCTCCGGGCAGCTCCCTGCCAAATTGCTTACTGCGCCTATCCAAACTTCCGTTTCGGTTGGAATGCTGGCTGGTTCCATCCTCCAAAACATTTGCACCCACATGACGCTCCGACTGGTGGTCGGGCCAGGTCTCGTGCCGTCGGCACTGTTACAGAGCGCCCAGTACTGTGCCGCTCCACGGAGTGGACCGGAACACCGTCAGCCAGGCCCGGACAGCGTAAGGGGAGGACGGCCTCGCCGCGATCCCGGAGGTCATTGAGGTCCACGCCACCGCCGGCGACGCGGACCTCATGGCCAAGGTGGTGGCCCGCGGCACCAGCGACCTCTACCGCATCACCAACCAGATCCTCGAGATCGAGGGCATCCAGCGCACCAGCACGGCCATCTCGGTGCTGGAACTGATGCCGCCACGCTTCGACGGCCTCCTGGCCCGGCTGTCCGAGCAGGAATCCCGCCCAGCCGACTAAACTTGGGTGATGCACACCACAAGTGGTCAGATTCTCACTTTCTGCTGCTTCTACTGCCAAAAGTCCCAGCTGAATATCAAGGTGTTGCCGATCTGAATGCCGGGGCGCACGATTCCTGCATGACTTCACTTACCGTCTCCGGCCGCGTGGCACAGGTTCTCAGCAGCTATGTCAGCGACGTCTTCGGCGTCATGGGCAACGGCAACGTCTACTTCCTGGACGCGGCGGAGCAGCAGGGCCTGCGCTTCACCCCTGTCCGGCACGAGGGCGCCGCCATCGCCGCGGCCGACGCCTACTACCGGACCTCGGGACGGCTCGCCGCGGGCACCACCACCTACGGCCCCGGCTACACCAACGCGCTCACCGCCCTGGCCGAGGCCGTCCAGGCGCAGATCCCGGTGGTGCTGGTCACCGGCGACGCGCCCACCAGCGGCGCCCGGCCCCAGGACGTTGACCAGGCCGCCATCGCCGCCGGCCTCGGCGCGGCCACCTTCACCGTCACCCGCGACGCCGCGGGCGCCGTCACCCGGCAGGCGGTGGACTACGCACTCACCCGGCGCACCGCCGTCGTGCTTGCCATCCCCTACGACCTCGCCGCACTCGAAGCTGAGGATGAGGACCTTCCGGAACCGGCGGCTTTGGAGGTGACGGACGACGGCGGCACGGACCTTGGGCAGGTCGCCCGCCTGCTCGCCGTGGCACGTCGGCCGCTGATCCTGGCCGGCCGGGGCGCGCACCTCGCCGGCGCCGGCCCGGAAATCCGCGAACTCGCCGACCGGCTCGGCGCACTGACCGCCGGAACCGCCCTGGCGCTCAACCTCCTCAACGGCGAGGGGTACCTGGGCGTGGCGGGCGGTTTCGGCACCGACACCGCGGCCGGGCTCATGGGCGAGGCCGACTTAGTCCTGGTTGCCGGGGCGAGCCTGAGCCCGTTCACCATGCGGTTCGGGCACCTGCTCGGCCCGGATGCCACGGTCATCCAGATCGACACCGCGCTGCAGCCCACCAACCCGCGGGTGGACCTGTTCGTTCAGGCGGATGTGAAGGCTGCCGCTTCGCGGCTCCTCTCTTTGGTTGAAGGAGGGGCTGCGGCTGCTGCTTGGCGCGAGGAAGGTTCCATGCGCCTGGCTGCGGGGCCGGGGCATGACTTGGGTTCCACCGAGACCTTGGACGGCCGGCTGGACCCGCGTGCCCTCGCCACCGCGCTGGATACCGTGCTGCCGGAGCGCCGCACGGTGGTCCAGGACGGCGGCCACTTCATCGGCTGGGCGCCCATGTACTGGAACATCCCGCGGCCGCAGGACCTGGTGATGGTCGGGACCGCGTTCCAGTCCATCGGGCTGGGACTGGCGAGCGGCGTCGGGGCAGCCCAGGCGGTGGAGGACGGCCGCACCCTGGTGCTGGCCTCCGGTGACGGCGGCTTCCTGATGGGCCTGGCCGACCTCCAATCGCTGATCAGCGCCGCCCGCAGCGCGATTGTGGTGATCTACAACGACGCCGCCTACGGTGCCGAGATCCACCAGTACGGCTCGCAGGGCCTGACCGAGAAGCCAATGCTGATACCCGAGGTGGACTTCAGCGGGGTTGCGCGGGCTCTGGGTGCTGAGTCGGCTGTGATCCGCTCGCTGGCTGATCTCTCCGCGTTGCAAGATTGGATCGACGCCGGCGCCAAGGGAACCTTCGTCGCCGACTGCCGGATTACCGCCTCCGTCCGGGCGCCCTGGCTGAGCGAATGGATGAACGCGAGTCATTCCGCGAATGCTGCGGTGGCGGGGTAGGGTCTTGACCTTCGACTTCTGTCATACGGTTTAAATGCCTCCAAGTTATCGAACGCACTGAAGTCGCTCGTCGCCAACGCGGCAACCTTCGTGTTGGCTTAGGTTCCTTGTCTTGCGGGGTCTCTTCCAACGGGCTTAGCAGGTCTGTAGGTCTCGCCAAAGTTGTTGCTACAGTCACTCGATGGGCTGCAGGCTGTGGCGTTCGAAGTTTTCGAACGAGGCAGCTTCCCTCCCCCGAATGCGCCAAGAGTCACCGTCCAGAAAAGGACCTGTTGTCCCTGAATTGCGCTGCCACGGACCTTATCCGGAGGCGTTTCAATATCTATGGGACCGCGCCAGAAAAGTTATAGGAATACAAGCGGTAGGTATTGATTCGAATCGCTTATCCAATCCGACGTCACGCGCCTGCCCGAAACGCCAAGACGCGGCATATGACGGGCCATCCGCGCTGCACTTCGCAATAAAAGTCACACCACAGAGTCCGGATCGTCGCGACGCACCATAAAGTTGTCTTTGACGCCATGATCGGCAACTTCCATCAAGGTCTGAAGAATTCATAAGCCCTATTACAAGTTTCAAACAAATTTAACGACTATCGGAGAAACCAATATACAATGTGGCCCTGCTCTATCTTCCATCCGAAGCGCCAGGCATCATATCTTTTGAACGTCCATACTTATATCCAGCGAAGGTTGGGTTTCCTAGATATGCGGAAAGTTGCGTCGATAAATATACGGATTGTCCAGTGACGTTCTTAGAATTTAGGTCTAGCATTCGGGCATGGACAAGAAATGCCTAAACTGTGGGGGGCCCATGGAGGGCCTGCATTGGAGCGCCCGGTATTGTTCCCCTGAGTGCAAGGGTCCGCGGAAGCGTAAGCCCCCGCGCGCGGAGCGGGATGCTCGGACGATTGCCTTGAATGCTTTGCGGTCCGATCCTCCGCCCTGTGAAAACTGCCAGAACCCGATCCCCCCCGAGCGCATCCCGGCGAAATACTGCAGCGACGGATGCAACCACCAGGCGTACGCGAGGCGAAACGCCGACCGACTGGAAGAAGAACGCCTCACTGCGAACGAGGCGCGTGCCACTGCACGCCGCGTCATGATGGAGTGCGACTTCTGCGGCAAGCAGTTCGAACGACGGGCATGGAACCAGCGGTACTGCTCGAAGCTATGCTCCCAACGTGGATGGCGGCGAGACAACCCTGAGTGGTACGACGCAATCGCTGCCCATAGTGAGGCACGCCGGCATGCGCGATGGGTCGCTCGTCGAGATGCGCGCCCGGAGTGCCCCTTATGCGGTTCGCCGATCCCGGTCGATAGAGGGCCCAAGGCCATTTATTGTTCCAGTGTCTGCACTGACAAGGCGTACCGCCGGCGGCACCCAAGAAGGCTCAAGAAGAGGAACCGGATTCGGTGGGCACGTAACAGCAAGCACTGGCGACCGATAATGCGGGCTTACATGGCGGCACGAATGGCCAACGAACCCGGATTCAAGGAGGCACAAAGGCACAAGTCCAAGCTCCGATACAGGACCCATCGCCAAGCAATCCGGGAGCGGCAGCGTCAAATAACGCTCAGCAACCCAGGCCGGGGCAGCATCTACGGTGCCGCCTACCGTGCCCGCAAGGCTGGCGCCGAAACTTTCCGGTACACCGAAGCCGACTGGCAATGGATCATGGTCCATTACAACTACTGTTGCGCGTACTGCGGAGTAAATCCCGGCAGGGATAAACATGGTCGGCCCCTTCTGCAAAAGGAGCACGTAATTCCGCTCATCCGGGGCGGTCGGCACTCGGCAGGAAACATCCTTCCGGCCTGCTCCGCCTGCAACAACGCAAAGCTGGGAAAGACGGTCATGGAGTGGCGTATGGCCGAGATCCGGTACCGGCGTTTCCTGGAGGAACGAGGGGTTGCCTCCTGAGACCTCTGTAGCTGGGGCGGCATATGAAGCGCACTTGGGCCAGCTAACTATACGGTTGGCGCCCTTGGAACCAATACTGCTTGCGCCCTACAGCCGCCGCTGCCGGAACATCGGGAACGATTCCCGCACCCGGTCCACCGTCTCCAGCGAAACCTCCACCGCCCGCACCCCAGCAGCCAGCCCAAGGTCCGCCTCTACCACCCCCATCGGATCCACCAGCACGCTGCGCCCGACCGAGACCGGCGGTGCCTGGCACACGCCCACCACATAGACGCTGTTCTCGATCGCCCGGGCCGCGTTCAGCGCCAGCCACTGCTCGGTCTTGTGCTCGCCCGGCACCCAGGACGAGCACACCAGCAGGACCTGCGCGCCGGCGTCGGCCAGTGACCTTGCCAGCTCCGGGAACCGCAGGTCGTAGCAGGTCATCAGCCCGAACCGCACTCCCGCATGCGCGAACACCACCGGCTCCGTGGACCCGCCCGGCTTGATGAACTGGGACTCCCCAAACCCCTGTGCGTCGAAAAGGTGGATCTTCCGGTAGGAAGCCAGCCGGCCGCCGTCGGCCCCGAACGTCACCAGCGTGTTGTACGCCTTGCCCGGCTCCTCCGAGGTCTCCACCACGCCCGCCACCAGCGCGATGCGGTGGCGGCGGGCAATGGAGGCAAGCTCCCGGCAGACCGGACCGTCCAGCGGCTCGGCCACCGCCGGGAACGTGGCGTCTACCTTTTTCTTCTCGTAGGTGGCGTACTCCGGGAAGGCGACCAGCGCGGCACCGTCGCGCGCTGCCTCGGCGGCGAACCGGTCGATCGCCGCGAGGTTGGCCTGGATGTCGGCGCCCGACTCCAGCTGCCCCAGCGCTATCTTCACGAGTGTTCCTTCCCTTGGCCCGAAAGCCACACCACAAACAAGACAGCTCAGGCGGCCGCCTCGACCGTCGCTTTCTCGGTTGCCGTCATCTCCGGCGGTGCGGCCTTGAAGCCCCGGGTGATCAGGGCCAAGACGATAATGCCGAGCACCAGCCAGGACAATCCCAGCGTAATGGCGTTGCTGTCCAGCTGGGAGAGCAGGTAGGCGCAGATGATGGCGCCGATCACCGGGACCACCACGTAGGACACCGCGTTCAGCTGCTGCCCGGCCCGCCGCTGGCGCACGTAGTGGAACACCACCGAGGCGTTCACCAGCGTGAAGGCGGTGAAGGCACCGAAGTTGATGAACGACGTCGACGTGGCCACGTCCAGGAACAGCGCGATCAGGCCGATGATGCCGGTGATGACCAGGTTGGCCACGGGCGTGTGGTACCTCTCGTGGAGCTTGCCGAACACCGCCTTGGGCAGGACGGAATCGCGGCCCATGGCGTACATCAGCCGGGAGGCGCTGGCCTGTGCGGCGAGGCCGGAGGCGAACTGCGCCACCACCAGGCCGGCCAGGAACACGGCGCCGAACAGCTCCCCGCCGATCTGCAGGGCGATGGAGCTGGCCGCGGACGCCGAGTCCTCGAACACGCCGCCGGGGTGCACCAGCTGGGTCACGTAGGAGACGGCCACGAAGATGCCGCCGCCGATGAGGGCCACCAGCATGATGGCGCGCGGCACGTTCCGGCGCGGGTCGATGGTTTCCTCGGTGAGGGTGGTGACGGCATCGAACCCCAGGAACGAGTAGGCGGCGATGGCGGCGCCCGCGGAGACCGTGGCGAAGCTGGAGGTGTCGTTGAAGAACGGTGCCCCGCTGGCCAGTCCCCCGGCACCGCTGACGGAGACCACGTTGCCGACGGCCAGCGCCACGAAGAACACGAGGACCAGCAGCTGGAACGCCATCAGGACGTAGTTGGCCTTGTCCGCCACCTTGATGCCCAGGATGTTCAGCAGCGTGGTGACCACGATGAAGCCGACGATCCAGACGCCGATGGGGATGCCGGGGAATTGGGCGGTCAGGTAGGAGCCTCCGATGAGCCAGATGACCATGGGCAGGAAGAGGTAGTCGAGCAGGACGGCCCAGCCCACCAGGAAGCCCACGCGGGGATCGATGGAGCGGCGCACGTAGGTGTAGGCGGAGCCCGCCACGGGGTAGGCGATGGCCATCCGGCCGTAGCTGTGCGCGGTGAACAGCATGGCCACCAGCGCCACGAGGTATGCGGCGGGCGCGGCGCCGCCGGTGGTCTCGGCGATGATGCCGAAGATTCCCAGGACGATGATCGGCGTCAGGTACGCCAGCCCGAACAGGACCAGCGAGGGCAGTTTCAGCGTGCGGGTGAGGGTTGTTGTCACGGGGTTTCCTTACGGCTTGTAGGACGGCGGTGTCCAGGTGGCCGGATTGATCCGGCCTTGGTAGACGGAAAGTTCGACGGCGGGCTCCCCCTCGCGGAACTGCGACCAGGGGCGGTTGAGGTTCTCCGTGCCGTGCGTGCGGACGTGCTCGACGGCGGCCAGGTCCAGTTCCGCGGTGAGCAGCACCGGTTCAGCGTCCGGGGCCTCGGCCAGGGTGTTTCCCTCCGGGTCCACGATGATGCTCTGGCCTTTCCCAGTAGGGCCGGCGCAGTTGACGCTGACCATGAACACCTGGTTCACGATCGCGTTGGCCTTGGCAAGGACCAACTCCTGCCTGCGGTCCGGCGTCGTGGTTTTGACGACGTTGAGGATCACCTCGGCGCCCATCCAGGCGAGCTGGCGGGACACCTCCGGGTACCAGGCGTCGTAGCAGATGTTCAGGCCCACCCTGCCGATGCCGGGCAGGTCCACGGTGGTGAACCGGTCGCCGGGATCGTAGGGCTCGAACGGGCGCCAGGGGAAGATCTTCCGGTAGTAGCCGGCGAGCTCCCCTTCCGGGGACAGGACAAGCTGGGTGTTGAACAGCTGGCCTTCCGGGCCGCGTTCGCAGACGCTGCCGGGGACCAGCCAGATCTTGAGGTCCCTGGCGAGCTGCTTGAGCTCTGTGACCCGCGGCCCGTCCAGCGGCTCGGCACTTGCCTGCAGCATCTCGGCCCGCTGCAGGTCCGGGTTTTCGTCGCCGAAGAGGTGCAGCTCGGGGAAGACCACCAGCCTGCTGTGCGGCTGGGCCTCGAGAGCCGCTTTGACCTCGTCCGCGAAGGCCGAGACGGGTTCGCCGATGAGCCGCGGCCTTGCTTGGGCCGCGACGAGGGGAAGGATGCGTTGCATGGGTTTTTCTCCGCTGTGGGGTGTGATCCGGGTTATATTAGATCAGAATGATCCAATAAAGGGAAGGGGCCGGCGTGGGCCGTAGAGTAGCGGTCATGACCGATCAGCTGGAGGGGACCGCCGAGCCCCCGCGCCCTGGCGCCGGCAGGATGCGCGGGATGGAGCGACGCAGCGCGATGGACGCGGTCCGGATGCGGATCGGGATGGCCATCTCCCTGGGCCTGCTGAAACCGGGCGAGCGGCTGCCGGACCAGGAGGATGTGGCCCTGGGTCTGTCGGTCAGCCCGATCACCGCCCGGCGTGCGCTGGCGAGCCTGGCGGAGCAGGGCGTGGTGGTGCGTCGGCGCGGCCGGGCCGGCGGGACGTTTGTGGCGGATGCGCCGCCCGCGGAGGTTTTGGCGTCACTTTCCGCGTCACCCGCGGAGTCCCAGGCGGTGAACCGGCTGGTGGACCGGCGGCTGCTGTTCGAATGCGCGGTGACACACTACGCGGCGGTCAATGCCACGTCAGAGCAGCTAGATGAGCTGGAACGGCTGACGCGTGAGATGGCTGGGGCCAGCGACTGGTCCTATTACCACCGGATGGACGAGCAGTTCCACCAACTGGTGGGCACGGCGTCGTGCCTGGACACCGCCGTCGAGGTTTATCACGAGACCCTCGCCGAGCTGTACGACTACTTCATCCCCTACCCCATCGAAAAGCTGCACACGTCCAACCGCGACCACGTAGCTTTGGTGGCAGCGCTGCGCGCCCGCAACGTTGAGGAAGCGGTGGAGGTCTCCCGGAAGCACGTGGACATCCTGCACCGGACGATGTTCATGGGGCTGACACAGACGTAAACCACAAGTTCTCTGGCCCAGGTTTGCTGAGAAACGCTGGTCAGCGGGACGATACCCCCTGATTAGCTGGGCCGACGCCCCGCTGCCCTACCTGCCTGCGGTGAACGCCGGGGTTCCCGCGAGCCGGCCGCCATCGACAGCCAGCACGGTACCCGTAACAAAGCCGGACTCCTCGGAACACAACCACAAGGCCGCGGCTGCAACGTCCGCAGTACTGCCGATCCGGCCCACCGGCACCGATGCGGCCACCCGGTCCTGCGCTGCCTGCCCCGCCGCGGCAAGGCGCTCCGTGAGGATCGGCCCCGGGGCGATCGCATTGACGCGGATACCGCGGGCGGCGTAATCAAGGGCCGCGACCCGGGTCAGGCCTCCTACACCGAATTTGCTGGCGACGTATCCGCTCAGCCCGGCGACGCCCTGTTCGCCGGCCGTGGAGGACATGTTCACGATCGCTCCGCCGGTACCGCCGGCCAGCATCAGTTCGACCTCGTACTTCAGGCAAAGGAACACCCCACGCAGGCTGACGACGATGGCACTGTCAAACTGCGCACTGCTCCATTCGGCAAGGGGTGCCGGCGGCCGCCCACCACCGGCCGCATTGTTGACGGCGGCATCGAGCCGCCCGAACCGGCGCTGGACCCCGGCCAGCATCCCTCTCACCGACTCGTCACTGGTCACATCCACGGGCAGGACCACGGCGCTGCCGCCTCCCCTGTGAATCGACTCCGCCTGCCTGGCCAGGGCGTCGCTGTCGCGGGCCGCCAGGACCACCTTCGCTCCGGCATCGGCAAAGGCCGCAGCAATCGTGGCGCCGATGCCCCTGCTCGCTCCGGTGACCAGCGCCACCTTGCCGGATAACGGCCTGTCGCGCCCCACCATGGTCCGGTCCGCCGTCGTCATCGCGGCGCCACCCGCTGCGTGCGGCCTTCCTGGTTTGCAGCGGCACGCCGGCGGGGCAACAGGAAGCCGGCGGCGATCAGCCACACAAGGCCGCCGAACCGCCCTACCGTAAGGAGGAACTGGAGCGGCTCGAGGACCAGCGAGAGGAAGCTCAGCTCGGACAGGGCTGCGATGACCAGGCCGGCCCACGCCAGCCACCGCGGCATAAAGCCAAGGATGAGCGACGGGACGGCGATCCCGGCCACCAGCAGGCCAAGCCCAACCACGAAGCCCACCCCTCCCGTGAGGTACGAGAGGACGGCGAGCGCCTGTGCAAGGGCCGTGTCCGCGACGATTTCGGGACGGCCCAGCAACCACGTGATGAGACCCGAGAGCATGAGGAACACCGCCGCGTCGATGCCACCGAAGAAGCCGATCGCCGGTCCCGGGACGCGCACTCCGAGCCGCAGCTGCCTGGCATAGACAGTGGCTGCAAAGATTCCCAGGGGCACAGCGGAACCGAACTGCAACATGCCCGCCACCTGCGCGGATGTGGCGTTGTCCCGGAAGAATCCTGCGGTGTCAGCGGCAGGTACGAACGCGGGAATGAACCATCGACCGCCGGAGATTACCGGGGTTGCAGCCAGGCTCGCCAGGAAGATTACTAGGCTGACAATGGCAAGAACCCCGGGATGCGGCCCACCGGATCGGGCTCCGCTCCGTCCATCTATAACTGCGTGATCAGTCATGGCTGCACCCTTCCACTCGGCCGTGGCTGCACGGGAACTGCATCACTAATCAAATGGTTCACCCGCAGAATTATTCTGTCAAGGATGTATTCTGGAGCCATGAACCCAGCCAGCCAGGGCCAGTCGAGGCGCACAGCCTTCCTCCTGTCCCAGCTCGGCGCCGTGGCATCGTCCCGGTTTGCCGACCGCACCCGCGAGATCGGCCTCACGCCAAGCGACGCCGGCGTCATCCGTCTGCTGGGCCGCGCGCCCGGACTGAGCCAGAGGTCCGTCGCGGAAAAGCTTGGCATCGTTCCCAGCAGGGTAGTCCCGCTCATCGACTCCCTACAGGGCCGCGGGCTGGTGGACAGAACCCGCAGCAGCACCGACCGACGGAACTACGAGCTGCACCTCACGGACGCCGGGCAGCAGATACTGCATGAACTGCGCGGGATCGCCGAACAACACGAAGCGGAGCTGCTGGCACCCCTGACCGGCGACCAGGCCGCACAGCTGGGCGTCCTGCTCGCCCAGCTCGCTGACGCCCATGGGCTGGACCGGGACCTCCACCGCGGCAGCGTGAGTCAATCAGGGTAACGCCCGACGGCGGCGGGCACCGCCGTCGATCCCCGTCACCAGAAATGGGCTGCTGCTGGGACGCCGGCACGGGCTGACAGTGGCCGCAAAGTAGGGGCACTTCTCCCCTTTTCCCGGTGGGACAGCGGGTCTACCGTAAGCGCATCAGCTTCCACCGCCGTCGAGGAGCCGTCATGGCCGGGTTTATGCAGATCATTGAATTCACCACCTCCCGCATCAAGGAGATCGAAGAGCTGGGCCGTCCCTCACGGACCGAGGGGACAACGCTGCCTACCTTCCGCCGCATCGTCGCCACGGCGGACAGGGACCACCCGGGGCACTACTTCACGGTTGTCGACTTCGACTCATTTGAGACAGCGATGGAGAATTCCGGGCGTCCGGAAACATCGGAGTTCGCAGCCAAGATGGCGGAACTGTGCGACGGACCCGTGATCTTCCACAATCTGGATGTCATGTGGGAGGACACAGGAACGGGTGCTGACAACGGCTAGCAGCAAGGCGCCGCAACGCACCGGCATTTGTCGTAGCCCCGGCATAGGATTCCTTCCATGAGGATTGCCGTTGCAGGGGGAACCGGTACAGTAGGCCGCCACGTTGTGGCCCTTGCCAGGGAGCGCGGGCACCACGTGGTCAGCCTCAGCCGCACCGAAGGGGTGGACCTGGTCAGCGGGCGCGGTCTCGACGAGGCACTCCAGGATGTCGAAACAGTGATCGACGTCGCCGGCATCCAAACCATGTCCACCAAGAAAGCCGTGGATTTCTTCACCAACGCCACGCAGAATCTCCTGGCGGCCGAGAAGAAGGCCGGCGTAAAGCACCATGTGGTGCTGTCCATCGTGGGGATCGATCACGCGAATTCAGGACTGTACGCCGGGAAGCTGGTGCAGGAGGACGAAGTCAGGCACGGCGGCATTCCCTGGACCCTGCTCCGCTCTACCCAGTTCCACGAGTTCGTGCCAATGTCCATCAAGGCCGCCTCGGTGGGACCGCTGGTCTTCGTGCCCACCATGCTCACCCAGCCAGTGGCGGCGAAGGAGGTGGCCGCGGCACTGGTGGACGCCGCCGAGGCCGGCCCGCAGGGACGCATCCCGGACCTCGGCGGCCCGCGGGCCGAACAGCTGAAAAGCCTTGTCGCGGCCTACCTGGCCAAAACGCAGCACAAAAAGCGAATCGTTCCGCTGCGGGTTCCCGGCGCCATGGGCAAGGCAATGCGCAAAGGCGCCCTGATTCCGGCGCCGGGTGCCGCCGTCGGACGCCAGACGTTCCAGGAGTGGCTCGACGCCGACGGCGCCGGGTAAAAGCCGATGCCAAATGGGGCAGTTGCCCCATGCCCCTGCTGCGGCCCGGTCCTAGTCTCAGAGCATCGAGAAAAGGAGGCGGCCATGAACACCTACCAGCCGCAGTCATCAGCAGGGGCAACACCGACACTTGCCGAACTTCCATACGACGCAGCGGAGCATTTCGCCGGCTACGCCGTCCTGGGTTTACCTTTCACCAGCGGCCATTACCTGGCCTTCCGGGATTTTCCTGTGAGCTCGGTGGGCCCCGGCTACCGCTCCGTCTGGCACCGCACGCCGGGCGGCGAGTGGACCATCTACGCCAACACCGCACCGCAATTCAGCTGCGCCCGCTACTTCGGGGCGGCCGTGCACCATACGGTGGAAACCGACGTCGACATCCAGTGGAGCGGGCCCTTCACCGCCCAGATCACGGTCCCGGGCGTCCTTGACTGGCACCTGCAAATGGGCACCTCGGCGGCCACCTCGATGCTGACCGCCATGGCCGTCCGGATGCCCGAGACGCTGTGGCGCAACGAACTGGTGCTCCGCGCCATGGGCGCATTCGCCGGGCCGCTGCTGAAGGCCGGCAGGATGAAGGTCTCCGGGATGGTGCCCAACGGCCAGACGTTCCAGGCACAGCCACGGCAGCTGTGGCTGGTCACGGATTCCCAGGCGATCATCCGGGATGAGGACGCGGGACAGCCCGGGCCGCTGGAGGTGCAGGATCACCTGGCGGACTTCTGGCTTCCGCAACGTGGACTGTTCGGAGCGCAGGTGGGCGTGCGGTTCCCGTCCACCGCCCGTGCCGGCGGGGTTGAAGCCGACAGCGGACGCACCCGGAAGAACCAGGCCGCATAACCGGGGGCGCACTGCTCCCACTACCCGTTCGCCCCTACTGCCCGCGGCGATGGCGTCCCTAGAATGGCAGGTGTGAAGCAGCCACCGGCTGGACCCCGACGCAGTGAAGTCCTGGCCGCGCTGTCCCTCGCCATCGACCTGGGCCTGGGGCAACCGATGGAGCACATGCTGCGCTCTTGCCTGCTGGCATTGCGGATCGCCGGGGCAGCGGGCGTTGACGCCGCCGGCCAGGGCAGGCTCTACTACGCCAACCAGGTGGCCTGGATCGGCTGCCATGCCGATTCCTTCGAACTGGCAGCACTGTTCACGGACGATATCGCCTTCCGCGCCGACTACTACAACCGCGACCAGCACGGACTGCCCATGTACGCCGGCATGTTCAGCCATGCCGGCGCGGGCCTCCCGCCGCTGGCCCGCGTTGCCTACTGGACGCGTTTCGCGGCGACGGGCAGCACCGCGGTGCGCAACATGATTGCCTCGCACTGCATCTCCGCCGGGGTGCTGGCCAGCAATGTGGGGCTCGACGGCGGCGTGGCAGGACTGCTTGCCCACACCTTTGAGCGGTGGGACGGCAAGGGCCTGCCGGAGGGCGTAGCGGGGCCGGACATCCCGCTGGAAATGCGGATCATGCACCTCGCGGACACGGCAGAGGTGTTCCTGCGCGAGGAGGGCGTGGCCGGTGCCGTGGCGATGGTGCGGGCGCGTCGCGGCACCCAGTTCGATCCCACCCTGGCCGGGCTGTTCATCGACCAGGCCGGCGCGCTCACCAACGGACTGCTCGACGTCGACTGCTGGCAGGCGGCCCTGGACCTGGCCCCCAGCGACGCTCCCCTCTCCGGCCCGCAGCTGGACGCGGTACTCCAGGCAGTCGGGGACTTCGCCGACCTCAAGTCTCCCTTCACTGCCGGGCACTCCCGCGCCGTGGCTGCCCTCGCAGCCGCCGCCGGCGAGGAGCATGGGCTGCCCGCCGACGATGTCATCCAGCTCCGCCGTGCAGGATGGGTCCACGACCTGGGCCGGCTGGGAGTATCCAACCAGGTGTGGGACAAGAAGGAGCCCCTCTCCCGGGCGGACCTGGAACGCATTCAGTTGCATCCATACCTGGGCGAACGGATCCTCAGCCGTGTCCCCGGCTTGAAGGGCGAGGCCGCCTTGACCGGCCTGCATCATGAGCGGCTGGACGGGTCAGGCTACCCGCGCGGCATTGGCGGATCGGAGCTGGGGATCAAGCAGCGGATCCTGGCGGCCGCGGACTCCTACCATTCCTCCCTGGAGCCGAGGCCGCACCGGCCCCCGCTCGCGCCGGCCGATGCAGCGGCCAGGCTTCGGCAGGAGGTTGCTGCCGGCCGGATCAGCGGCGATGCTGCCGACGCGGTACTCGTGGCGGCCGGCCAGCAGCCGCACCGCCGTGCTGCCGCTCCGGCCGGGCTCACCCCCAGGGAAGTGGAAATCCTCGGCATGCTGTGCCGCGGAATGACTCCGGCCGAGATAGCCGCCGCCCTGTTCCTCGCCCGCAAGACCGTCCGCAATCACGTGGAGCACATCTACACCAAGATCGGTGCCACCAACAGGGTGGGCGCCACGTTGTTTGCGGTACGGAACGGGCTAATCGATTAAGCGGTGGCCCCGCCGCGAAAACCGGGGCATCGCCGTCGTGCCTGTAAATCTGCGGTCCGTTCTTCGTGACGAATGTCCTGTCCCCACGCTGCAAATTCATCAAAATTACGTCAAGATCTGTGCAATGTTGTCCCACCGGACACCACATATCGCCACAGCCCCAGGGCAAGATTCAACCGCTTGAGAAGCTGCACCCCCAGAAACAAGGCGAAAATCATCGTGAGTTAGTCATCTTCAAAACAAAAAGTCATGAATGCGAAAAACCAACAATTCTGCCATCATCAGGGCATGACTAAACCAGAGCTTCCGGGGGCAAGCTCACAGCAGACTGCGCCCCACCAGCAACCGCAATTTCCACCCATGCCGCCGAACTACGGACCTCCGGGTGGTTCCTACCCGCAAGAGTACGCAAAGGCAAAAAAGCAGCGAAATGTAATCGGGCTTGTCGCACTCATTTCCGCAATTGTCGGCTTTATTTTTGCATGCATCCCCGGCGCTCTCATCATCGGCTGGGTTTTGCTGCCCATTGCGTTCATCCTGGCAATTGTTTCCCTCTTCTTGAAGGACAAAGCCAAGGGAATGGGCATCACAGCCCTGATCTTGTCGATCGTGGGAACTATCGTGGGCTTTGCCGTCTTCTTCTCCGTTGTCACGGCGTCGGCCAAGGACGCTTTCGGAGGCGGCGACACCAAAGTTTCGGCGCCAACCGCTGAAGCAGGTAGTGGGGTTCCAGCAGCAGAACAGGCCGGGGCGAAGACCGGAACACGCGAAAATCCTTCGCCAATCGGTTCGGTCGTGGAGTCAAAGGATTGGCGGGTAGTGGTTAACTCCGTCACCCTCGCTGCTACCGATAGAGTCGTGGCGGCTAACCGGTTCAATGACCCTCCTGCGGCGGGGTCGGAGTACATCTTGGTGAACTATTCGGCCACCTACATCGGCAATGACGCCAATGGACAGACCCCTTCCTTCGTCTCTGTTGCCTACGTGACCGCAGATGGGAAGACGGTAAATTCGTTCGACCACCATGTTGTTGCACCCGAAGCCATAGATAGCAATGCCCTATACAAGGGTGGCACTGCAACGGGCAACATCGCCATTCAGGTACCAACGGCCACGGCCGACCAGGGCGTTCTCGCCGTCCGACCGGGCATGATCGCAGACAAAGTCTTCGTCGCCGTCAAATAAACAAATTTATCCACAACAAAGCAAGGCCTCCGGTACTCACCGGAGGCTTTGCTTTGTTGCCGGGCAAGATCGAACTTTGCGGCCTTGTGCCTGCGGTCGAGGGCCAAGCAGGTCCGTGCACGGCCGGCAGCAACTGTGCCGCCGGCGCCCGGCCCGATATGGTTAGACCGCTCGGTGAAAGGGCCTCCGCCGGACACTCGAACTGTCGCTTGCCCTCCGGGGCTTCAAGGTGTGCGAAGGAACGCGGCACAAGTCCTGGCTATATGCCTTTGATTACCGCGCAGCCATCACCTGCTGTCAATAACTGCCTGCGCCTCAATGAAGCGCTTTAGATTTGAGGCTAATGAATGCGGATTGTTTCCTGGAACTGCGCGATGGGCTTCGCAAAAAAGCGTCCCCTCGTCGAAGCGCTGAGGCCAGACGTTGCAATCTTGGCGGAGACGTCTCAGAAACACATCGAGGAAACTGATGCACCGTTTAAGGCGTGGGTTGGTTCCAACCCGCACAAGGGCTTGGGCGTGATCGGTTTCACCAACCGTGCATACATGACGCACGCGGCGGACGCGCTGCTTCCTTGGCACATTCCGTTCTCCGTGGACGATTTGAACATTATTGCGCTGTGGGCCCATGCGCGGGATAAAGACCTAAAGTATGTCCGGGTGACGCACGAAATTGTCAGCAGCCACGCAGATTTCTTGTCCTCTGCGCCCTCACTGATTATGGGCGACTTCAACAGCAACACAGTCTGGGACCACGAACACCCGGGCAGGAACCATTCGATGCTGGTCGAAAGACTCCACGGCTTAGGCTTGCAGAGCGTTTATCACCGGGCCAACGGTGTCGGCCACGGCGCGGAGACAACAAAAACATACTTCCACACGAAAAAGCTGCACTTCGGGCACCATATTGACTACGCCTTCCTCAGCGAGGGCTTCCCCGGCTCACTGGCTATCGGCAAGCACCAAGACTGGTTGATGCACAGCGACCATATGCCGCTAATCCTCGATGTTGCAGAGACGTAGAAGCCCCAGTGCCATGATGCAACCTGATGCTCAGTCGGCATTACTAAGCTACCTAATGCCCTCCCCTTTGAGGTCCCCTATTTAGCACCCCTCCCGCTCAGGGCATGGCGCGGGACGTATGGTGATCCCGCCGGGAGGTGATGAAACAGCCTCCCGGCCACCGACATAACTCTGAGGGGACCGTTATGCGCCTACTTCGCCTCTTCATCGCCCTGCTCCTCGCGCTGGCCGGTGCTGCCGCGCTTCCCCTCCCTGCCCAGGCGGCCGACGTCGGAATTCCCGGGCCGTCCTACGCAGGCGACGGCGTCAGAACCCCGACTGCCGACAAAGCCCAAAGCAAGCTTTGGTTCCAGGACGGAAGCTGGTGGGGGCTCATGTGGAGCCCGGCCGCGCATGCCACCACGATCCACCGGCTCGACGTGGCAACGCAGGCGTGGCAGGAAACGCCAACAGTCGTCGACGCACGTACCACCGCCCGCGGCGACGCGCTCTGGGACGCACAGAACGGCAAGCTCTACGTGGTTTCGGGCACCACCGTGCGCTCGGAATGGAACTCGCCACCATCACAGCAGGTGGTCACCTCAGGGTCCGCGGAGCTTCACCGCTTCAGCTACGACGCGTCAACGAAGGCCTACTCGCAGGACGCCGGATTCCCCGTCACCCTCCACAGCGGGAGCACGGAATCGATCACGGTGGCCAAAGACTCCCTCGGCACGCTGTGGGTCACCTACACCTCCGTTTCGGCCGACAACAACAACCGCGTCTACGTGAACCACTCGACCACCGGCGACACAGCATGGGGAACCCCTTTCGTCCTGCCGACCACCAACGCCCAGGTGCATTACGACGACATCTCCGCCGTTACGTCATTCCAGGGCGACAAGATCGGCATCATGTGGAGCAATCAAAAGCCGGGGCAAAAGAAGTTCTACTTCGCCGTCCACCAGGACGGCCAGCCGGATAAGTCGTGGCAGACAGAGGTGGCCTACGGCGGAGGAAAGAACTGCACGGGCGGATGCGCGAACGACCACCTGAACCTCAAACAGCTGACCAGCGACGGCAGCGGCCGCCTCTTCGCCGCGATCAAGACGGCCAACCGGAACGTCGGCCAAACATTAGTGGCGCTCCTGGTGCGTGACGGTAAAGGCGACTGGACCAGCGCGGAGTTCGGCGAGGTGCAGGACCTCCACACCCGGCCCATGGTGATGATCGACGAGGAGCACCACGAGGTCTGGATGTTCGCGGTCGCGCCGGAGGAAGGCGGCACCGTCTATTACAAGAAGTCCCCGGTTGACAACATTTCCTTCGCGCCCGGCGCCGGAACTCCCATCATCAGCAGCAGTACCGACACGGACATCAACGACCCCACATCAACCAAGCAAAACGTCAACAGCCAGACCGGCCTGGTGGTGCTGGCCTCCTCGAGGAACAACGGCCGGTACTGGCACGCCTACATCGGCCTTGGGGGTTAGCCCCCGCCCCCGGGGAATCAGAAGGAAGTGTCGGCTCGACGCCTCTGGACAGAAGATAGTCTCTACGTAGATAATCTATACACAGACTATCTTCCTAGGAGGCAACCATGTGGGAGTACGAGAACGCCATCGAGACGAGCGCAGCACCGGAGGCAATCTGGCGGCTCTGGGCCGACGTTGAAAGCTGGGGCACCTGGAACGCGGAGATCGAGAAAATCGAGATCAACGGCCCGTTCGCGGCAGGCACCCAGATCCTCATGACACCGCCGGGGGACGATCCGATCCCCCTCGTGATCGCCGAGGCAGTCGAAAACGAATTCTTTGTGGACGAGGCCCGGTTCGGGGACCTTCTCCTGCGCACCACCCACCGCATCGACGCCACCGGCCACGACAGGACCCGGGTGGTCTACCGCATGGAGATCACCGGCAGCGGCGCCGACGAAGCCGGCCCGCAGATCGGTCCCGGCATCACCGCCGACTGGCCCGAGACGATGGCAGCGCTGGTGAAGAGGGCGGGCGGCTGATGCCCCTCAACCCCGGTGACAGTCCCGGGTTCCTGCTCTGGCACGCCACCCTGCGCTGGCAACGGGAGATGGCGGCAGCACTGGATCCGCTGGGTCTTACCCACGTCCAATTCGTCCTGCTCGCGTGCGCCTGGTGGCTCAATGGCCAGGGTGTTCACCCGAACCAGCTGGCCGTGGCCCGCCAGGCCGGGACGGACGTCAAGATGGCCTCGCAGGTCCTGCGCACGCTGGAGGCCAAGGGACTCATCGAGCGGGAAGTCGATCCCGCCGACACGCGCGCTAAACGGCTGCGGGTTACCGGCGCCGGAGCCGGCCTCGCGCCGCGGGCCATCGCCGCCGTCGAGCTCGCCGACGCGGAGTTCTTCGAGTCGGTACCTGTCGACGATGCCGTTTCCCTGCTCCGCCGCCTGGCCCGTCCCGACTTTGTCACGGCCCCAACGGCAGCTGGCGGTGATCAGCCGGACGCCGGCAGTCAACCCCCGCGGCATGCCCGGTCAGCGCAGCGATAGCCGGCGTCCCGCCGTCGTAATGAACGACGGCGGGACGCAGCCTTGGTGCCGGGCCTCCCCTACTGTCCCGGCGCCCGGTAGGACGGGGTCTTCTTGGCGGCTTCGTCAAGGTCCTCCACGCTCAGCAATGGCTTGAGGCGGACGTTGACGGTGCCGGTCGAATTGATCAGCAGCGACAGTGCGGCAGCGCTGGCGTCGTCCGGTACGTCGAAGACGCCCAGGACGTCGTAGTAGCCAAAGGCGTAGTAGAAACTGTCCAGCGTTCCGCCCACGGACTTCAACGCCTCCGTCAGGGCGTCACGCCGTGCGGTTCCACCTTCCTTCATGAGCCCCTTGATGCCCTGGCCCATATACGTTGCTTCGAACAGATACTTCGGCATGGTGTGTCCTTCCCTGGATCGCTGACATCGTGTTCCGCGGCCATCGGGAAGGCACCCGCGGATTCAGGGCGCGGTTTATTGTGGACAGCGTCCACAGAATCCTCCTCACCTGGCTCAATGGCCGTGCAGGAGCGGCCCAGATCCGGCCCCCTATTATGTGGAAACGGGGCGAAGGCCCCGCTACGGGAGACGCTATTCCTCGGGCTGCGGGCAGTCAATATGCTCCGTATACCCGGGGCAATCCGGCCTCCCGCCGCAGGTCAGGCAGGGGAGAAAGCCCGCCGCCGCCCGCCGCGCCGGCGCGGCCATCCGCATCGGGGGACGTAGGAACCGGCGCGGGAAAGGCGCATAGTTAGACAATGACAGGTCCTTACACCCGGGGCGATTCCTTCAGCAGTGAAGCGTCCCGGAAACACATCAGGCAGGCGCTCGCGGAGTACGGAGCCACCGACGTCGTTTTCAGCCAGCGGGGGAACCTGAGTGCCGTTGCCTTCAAGGGCGGCGGGAGGCAGTTCCGGATCGTCATGCCGCTGCAGCAGTCCGACGGGGTGCTCGGCATCCGCGGCGACGTGGCGGACAGCCGGCTCCAGGAAGCGCATGCACGGATCCTGGAACGCGCCAACCGCAAGTCCTGGCACGCCCTGGCCCTTGCCATCGACGCCAAACTCGGCGCGGCGGCGGCCGGCATCTCCACCCTCGAATCGGAGTTCCTGGCCCACGTGGTCCTCCCGGGAAACCGGACCGTCCTGGACCAGCTCGAACCCGTCATCGATTCCGCCTACCGGTCCGGGCTGCCGCCCACCTTCGGCCACCCGGCCGTGCCCTGACCCGGACGGCACTGCAAGCAGGAAACCACCATCAGGCCGCAAGGACGCGCGATGCTGACATTCATCAAAGACCTGGGTGATGTCGGGCAGGGGGAAGTCCTCCTGGCTGGCGGCAAGGCGGTGGGGCTGGCAGGCCTCATTCAGGCCGGGCTGCCCGTCCCGCCCGGGTTCGTCCTGACCACGGAGGCGTACCGGGAGTTCGTCACCGCCAACCACCTGGACGCGGCCGTCCAGGACCTCGCCGCGTTGCCACCCGACGCGTCGCCGCAGGAATATGAGCATGCCTCCGTGCTCATCCAGACCCTGTTCCACAAAGGCACCATGCCGGACGCCATTAAAGCCGACCTCGAGGCTGCCTACGCACGCCTCGGCAGCGGCACCCCGGTCTCGGTCCGCTCCTCCGCGACCGCCGAGGATCTCGCTTCGGCCAGCTTCGCCGGGCAGCAGGATACCTACCTGAACATCAGCGGCCCGGAGGCACTCGCGCGGGCCGTCATCAACTGCTGGGCCTCCCTTTGGACGGCGCGCGCCATGGCCTACCGCGCCCGCGAAGGCGTGCGTCCTGACCAGGTGCGGCTCGCCGTCGTGGTCCAGCAGATGGTGGCCGCGGACGCCGCCGGGGTCATGTTCACTGCCAACCCCACCAACGGCCGGCGCGACCAGACGGTGATCAGCGCCGCCTGGGGGCTGGGCGAGTCGGTGGTGGGCGGGACGGTCACCACCGATGACCTGGTGGTGGAGTCCGTTACCGGCAACGTCCTTTCCCGGCAGACGGCCGACAAGCAGGTCATGACGGTGCCCGCGGAGAACGGCACCGTGGAGCAGCCGGTGCCGGAAGACCGCCGTCGTGCACCCGTCCTCGACGACGAAGCGGCAGCCGCGCTGGCCGCCTATGGCGGGCAGGCGGCGGAGCACTTCGGGTCCCCGCAGGACATCGAATGGGCGCGGGCCGGCGGCCGTTTCTTCCTGCTGCAGTCCCGGCCCGTCACCGCGCTGCCCGAGCCGGCGGCGGAGGTCCCGGACGCCTGGCCGGTTCCCTACCCCAGGGGCCTCTACTTCCGGGCCAGCATCGTGGAGCAGATGCCGGAGCCGCTCTCGCCGCTGTTCGCCGACCTCATCGACGGTTCGGTGACGCGCTCGCTGTCCGCCCTGATGAACGATGCGCTGGGCGTCAACGCGCTCCGCGAGGGCGACGTGCACTTCCCCACCATCAACGGCTACGCCTATTACTACTACCGCACCTCGGCCATGTGGCGGATGACGGGAAGGACCGTGCCGGCGCTTGGGGCGCTGTTCCGCGGCAAGGCGCACATGGGCGTCGCGGGCTGGCGGGACCATTCGCATCCGCGCTACGAACGCGCGGTCAAGGACTGGTCCAAGCACCCGCCGGCCGGGCTCCCCGGGGCTCGGCTGCTGGCGGGCGTGCAGGCCCTCCTGGACGCCGGCAGCGTCTACTACACGGCAGTGCAGTCCATCATCCCGCTGTCTGACATGAGCGAGATCTCCTTCCGGGCCTTCTACGACAGGCTGGTGCGGCATTACGGCGATCCCCCGGCCCAGGCGTTCCTCCTGGGTTTCGACAGCGAACCTATCCGGGCGGAAAAGTCGCTGTACGACCTCGCGGGCTGGGCGCGCAGCGACCCCGCGCTGGCATCGGCCCTGCTGGAGCGGTCGACGGCGGAGCTCGCCGAGTGCCAGCGGACCGGTTCCGCGCCGGAAGGGGTGGACAACGCCCTCTGGCAGGAATGGCGGTTTGCCTTCCGGGAGCATCTGGGGCTCTACGGCCATGCGGTCTACAACCTGGACTTCGCCACCCCGGTGCCGGCGGACGATCCCTCCGCCCAGCTGGAGACCGTGAAGTTCTACCTGCGCGGGCTGGGCACGGACCCGCATGAACGGCAGCGGCAGTTGACGGAACGCCGGGAGTCGCTCACCCGCGACGTGGCCGGGCGGCTGGGGCCGCGCCGGCGTGCCGTGTTCTTTCGCCTGCTGAGGTGGGCGCAGGAGACGGCGCCGGTCCGCGAAGACGCGCTGGCCGACGTCGGACTCGCCTGGCCGCTGCTGCGGAGCATGCTGCTGGAACTCGGCCGGCGGCTGGTCGCTTCCGGGGTGATCGCGTTGGCTGATGACGTGTTCTGGCTGCGCTTCACGGAGCTGCATAGTGCGGTGGAGTTCGGGCTGGCCGAACCCGGGACACCGGCCGCGGTGACGGGCGCTCCCCGTCCCGTCCGGGCGGCCGCCGTCGAGGAGCGCAGGATGCTGTGGCGGGGGCAGGCCAAGGCCGTGGCGCCGCAGATGCTGCCGCAGAAGCCGTGGATGGAGAAGGCGTTCGGGTCCATGATGCCGGCGGGCCCGCAGCACCAGCCAGGCGACGTGATCAAGGGCGCCGGCGCCAGCTCCGGCCGGGTGACCGCGGCCGCCCGGGTGCTGCGCGGACCGGAGGACTTCGGCACGATGCAGCCCGGCGAGGTGCTGGTGGCCCGGATGACCACCCCCGCGTGGACCCCGCTGTTCGCCATGGCCTCCGCCGTGGTGACCGACGTCGGCGGCCCCCTCAGCCACAGTTCGATCGTGGCCCGCGAGTACGGCATCCCGGCGGTCCTGGGGACGGGGGTGGCCACGCAGCGGCTTGCCGGCGGGCAGCGGGTGAGCGTGGATGGCGACGCCGGAACGGTGACCATCGTGTGATGCGTGGGCTGCACGGGTTTGAGGGCATGATGTTTGGGTGAACAAGAACCGGCTCGAAGCCTTCAGCGATGGCGTACTGGCCATCATCATCACCATCATGGTGCTGGAACTGCATACGCCCGATGAACCAACGTGGGAGGGCGTGGCCGCCATCCTGCCCACGATCTTCACCTACCTGCTGAGCTTCGTGTATGTGGGGATCTACTGGAACAACCACCACCACATGATCCACCTCGCCAGCAGGGTCAACGGTGCCATCCTGTGGGCCAACCTTCACCTGCTGTTCTGGCTGTCCCTGTTCCCGTTCACCACCCGGTGGATGGACGAGTCCGGCTTGCTGCAGGTCCCCGTGCTGCTGTACGGCATCAACCTGCTGTGCGCCGCGATCGCGTATTTCATCCTGGAGCGGCGGCTGATCGCGGTGCAGGGCAGGGACGGGGCACTCGCCCAGGCCGTGGGCAGGGACTGGAAGGGCAAGGCGTCACCCCTGATCTACCTGACCGGTATCGGGCTCACCCTGGTGCATCCGCTGCTCGGGATTGCCGTATTCACCATCGTGGCGCTGATCTGGCTCGTTCCGGACCGCCGCGTGGAACACTTCGTCGCCAGGGCCCACGAAACCGGCAGCACTGCCAACTAGATGACTTCCCGGCTGCCTTAGGACGCTCGGCCTACTCCCCCATGCCCGGATGCACGGGAACGAAATCGACCTTGTTGCCGGAGTTGGTCCGGCCCGCGGGGGTGCGGTTGAACCCGCGCGCGTCAAGCCCGTTGCTGGCACGGAACTCCGCGAGCGCAGCGTCGTAGGCGTTGTTGAGGGTCTTGCCGGAGAACTCGCCGGTGCTGCCGTCATGGAAGGTGATGCGGATCCGGACGGTGGCCGGGTAATGCCGGGTCATGCGGATGAAGCCGTCGGCGTCCTGCTGGAGGGTGATCACGGGAGTCCTGCTTTCGTTGGGGAGCAACCTCAAGTGTGCCGTACATGCCGTGAAAAGCCCTTGCCGGCCTTGCCATGCTTGGCAGCGGGGATTACATGGATGCCCCGGGTCTCCGGCCCTGGCTACCCCTCGCAGGCCACTCCGTCGCCGTCGCCATCCAGCCCGGACCGGTACCCGGGGCTGCCGGCGTAGAGCGGCGCAGCTCCGGCAGCGACAGCGTCCGTGCAGTTGGCGTAGTAAACAGTGGTGGCAGTGGAGGCCGGCTGCACGGTGGTGGGTGCCGGCTGGCCCGGGCAGCCAGCAAGGATGCCCGCGATGGCGTCGTGCTCGGCCTGTGTCACCCAGAGGCTGTACCGCGCCTTTACGGAGACCTGCCTGGCGACGTACCCGCACCGGAAGCCCTTGGCTGGCGGCAGCCAGTGGCGGCGTCGCCGTCGCCCTTCTGCTGGTTGGTTGGCCCGTCGGTGGCCTGGAGGTTCAGCGGGTCATTCGCGAATGCCGTCCGCTGCTCCGTGGTCAGCTGCTGGGCCCCTTTCTGCCAGGCGTCGCTCAGTGCCACCACGTGGTCAATCTGCACGGCGCTGCTGGTGGTGGTACCGCGGACGAAGTTGATGACGGTGCCGGTGTAGGGGTCTGCGAGCACCCCCGTCTTGACCGTGCAGGGAACGCTGTTGAGGTAGGTGATGTCCGTCAGGTCCCGGTTGAGGATGTCGTTGCGGGTGTCGCAGCCGTTCTGGTCCACGTCCGCCCACGTTGGCCCGAACAGCGAGCGCTCGTACCCGGTCTTCGGTGCCCGGCCCTTGACCGGAAGGGCCTCCAGCAGGTCAGCAGCCTGGACTGTTCCCGGCTCCGCGGTGGTGCTGTCCGCGCCACAGCCGGCAGGTTCGCGCCGAAGAGCGCCAGCAAAGCGGAGAGGACGACGGCGACCGGCCAGCGGGTAGCGGACGCGGACTTGGTGTTGGGCAAGGACGTGTAGCTGGACATTGCAGGTTCCCCAGGTTGTGCAAGACGGGTGAAGGGCGTCAGCCCCCAATCGCGCTGACGCCGAGAAAGAGCCTAGCGGCGGCACTTCCCCTAAATGGCCTGTTCCGGCGGACCTGGCGCAATCCTTCCCGAGTCCTGCGCGGATCCTGCGGGTGACTGCCGATCCGGGGAAGCTGGATGGCTTCATAATCAACTGGTGGTCACCATTTACAAAATTCTTTATAACCTCCTATTTGTTGCCGGGTATCTAGCGACAACGGTTTTGGCTGCCGTTATCGGCCACTTTGGCCGGCAAGATATCGGATTTGGAATCTTTGCGGCTGCCACCGCTCTGCATCTACTGCTCCTTATCGTTGGATCCGTCATAACCGGAAGAAGCAGGGAGGCGGTGCTTGCCGCGCAGGAAACGAGCGCCAATGCCGTGAAGGGGCCAGTAAAGATTCAAAGCGTGCGAGCCTCTGCTTCCTACCAATACGACGCCCGCACCGTCTGGTCACTAATCCGGCCAGCTGAGAGTGCTGTGCTGCTCTCCGACGCGAAGCACGCCTTTACCGTTCCAGGAACGCCATCTGGTATCGGGGAGCAACAATGCTTTATAAGTCATGACGGTTCCGTCTCCATTCTCGAGGTCATTGGCGAGGACAGTCCCTGGTGGGCAACGACAAGGCCAATTGCCAACGACGAAGGCAACCAGCGTTTCACTTATCGGCTGGAACCGACGGCTACCGGCTGTACCCTGACAATGGGCGCCATTCTTGAACTTCCCGCAAATGCAACTTTCGCGGCTGACCCAAACGTCTGGTGGGAGAACCATTCAAGGTCATACCTGAACCGAATTCAGGAAGTTCTTTCGGCACGGCGAAACTAACACCGCTACGACGCATCAAGAATCGGTGGCGGCACCCAAACCGGGTGCCGCCGTCGTACGTCCTGCTTACCTGGCCCGTCGGAAACCTAGTGCGGGGCTCCGGCCGTGGACTCCGTGTCCTCACCTGGCCGGGCATCTGTCACCGCTTCACCCGTGCTGGCTTCGCGGTGGACCTCGGGGCCCCCACTGCCGGGACGGCCGCCGCGGGTCTTGACCAGGCTTGCCACGGTGGCCACCAGGATCGTGGCGCCGATGAACAGCAGCGAGAACCAGATGGGGATCTCGGGCACCCAGAGGAGCGGCTGGCCGCCGTTGATGAAGGCGAGCTCGTTGACGTGCAGGGCGTGGAAGACCAGCTTCACGCCGATGAACGCCAGGATGACGGCAAGCCCCTGGGCGAGGTACACCAGGCGTTCCAGCAGTCCGCCGATGAGGAAGAACAGCTGCCGCAGGCCCATCAGGGCGAACGCGTTGGCGGTGAAGACGATGTACGCCTCGCTGGTCAGGCCATAGATCGCCGGGATCGAGTCGACGGCGAAGATCAGGTCCACGAAGCCGATGGCGATGATGGTGAGCAGCATCGGCGTCACGAAGCGCTTGCCGTCCTGCTTCACGGTGAGCCGGTCCCGGTGGTACTCCGGGGTGACCGGAAGGACACGGCGCACCAGCTTCATGAACCTGCCGTCCGCCGGGTTGGCGTCGTGGCCGCCGAAGGCCTGCCGGTACGCGAGGACCAGCAGCAGCGCGCCGAAGATGTAGAACACCCAGGAGAAGTTTTCGATCAGGGTGGCCCCGATGGCGATGAACCCGCCGCGAAGGATGAGCGCGATGATGATGCCCACCATGAGCACCTTCTGCTGGTACTTCCTGGGGACGGCGAACCCTGTCATCACGATCAGGAAGACGAACAGGTTATCCACGGACAGCGCTTTTTCGGTGAGGTAGCCGGCGAAGTACTCACCGCCGAACCTCCATCCCGAGACCACGCCGATCCCGACGCCGAACAGAAGCGCGAGCCCGATGTAGAACGCCGACCAGCGGGCGGACTCACCGATGGACGGTTCGTGGGGTTTGCGGACGTGGGCAAAGAACTCGTAAACGAAGAACAGGATGGTCACGGCGATGGTGATGATCCAGGCGAGGGGTGTTACCTGCATGGCGGCACTCCAAAGGGGTAGGCGTTGACGTGTACGCCAAGGTCTCCTCCGCCCGGCTGGAACCGGAGCCGGTGGCCCGGGATGCATCACTGCATCCGTATTGACGGGCCACTCACAGTCGGGAGTACTCCCCTTGATGGGTTAAATCGTAGCTGATCAACGTTCGACGGCGGCACCCGGTTCCGGATGCCGCCGTCGAAATCCCGCCGAAGAACGCTACGCCACTAACCTGCCGGCCGCACCACGATCGCCGAGCCGCACTGGTTGATGAGCGCGCCGGAGCTGGACGCCGCCGTGGCCGTCTTGGTGCCGGTTGCGGACGTGTCGGTCAGCGCCAGGGAGTCCACTTCGAGCGCCGCGTTCGACTTGGACGCAATGTTCGACGTCGATTCGCCCAGCTCAGTCATCCCCGCCGGCGGGGAGAACAGCGTGGTGGCGGAGTTGGTGGCGTTCCGCACGCCATGGGCTGTCAGCAACAACGCTCCTGGCGTCACCGGCGTGATGGACGGAGCCCGCACATCCGGGTAGGCCACCCCGCTGTTGGTGTCAGTGACTGGTGTGACGTCCAGTGGCGTGGTGGTGTTGGCACCCTGCACGGCAACTGTCGACCAGGCATACCGGGAAGCGGGCTCGGCAACGCTCGGCGCCGTGTCCCCGGCCTGCATCACCCGGTACCAGACCGCCTGGTGCGCGGAGGTGGACCCGGCGCTGGTGAAGTCACCCACTGCCTTTGTCCACCCCGCGGGAGCGGTGGTGTTGGCCGATCCGGCCACCGTCACCTGCGAGTACAGGAAGACCGTGTCGCCGGGTTGCCAGCCAGCAGGCAGCGACGTTGTGTACGAACCGGTAGCCGTCAGCTCCCCTGCCCCGCTTGCCGACGACCGGACCGACACTGCCGTTGTTGGCGGCGGCGGAGCCGTTGTTGTAGTCGGCGGCGGAGCAGTTGTTGTGGTTGTAGGCGGCGGTGTTGGTGTTGCCGTCGCTGTTGCTGTTGGTGTCGCCGTCGGAGTAGGCGACGGTGCCGCCGGCCGGGTGATGGTGAACTTGTCTGCATAGGTTCCGCCGGAAGCCCGGACGAATGAACCGGTCAAAGTAGTGCTTGTCACCGAGACGTTCAGGAAGCCGTACGTGGGGTTGTTGTTGCTCCCCATGAAGCTCTGGAAGTACGGGGCCGTAGTGGTGTTGCTTTCACTGTTGATCGACCTGCCGCCAGAACCCACTGTGGCCAGGATGGTGCCGGTGCCGGCGGCGAACTGCCCGTTCGCGTTCGTGTCTGCCACACAGTCCGGGTTGAAGCTGCTGACCGGGATGGCCGTGCAGCTGCCCTTGAGCGCCAGCGGGTAGCTGCGCGCGTACGCGTGGTCATGCGCCTGCAGGTACAGGTCCACCTTCTTGGACACGAGCATGTTCATCAAGTCCGGGCTCGCAGCGCAGGGGTAGTTGACCATCGACAGGCAGTACATGTGCATGCCCACCACCACAAACGGGATCCCGGCGGCGCGTGCCGAGTCGATTGCGGAGGTCACGAACTTGTAGCCCTGGGTGCCGGATTTGTAGGACCAGTCAAGGCCGCTTCCGCTGTACGTTAGCTTCGGGGACACCATGATCAGGCGCACCAGCGGGCTGCTGGCCGGGTAGTCGGTGTAGAACTGCTGGGCGTAGTTTCCCACCGAGCCGAGCTGATCCGGCAGGCACGAAGCGAAGTTTGACCACACCCCGTCGGGACCATCATCCTCGTGATTACCCGTGATGAATTCGTACGGCATGGATCCCGCATGCTGCTTGACGAACGAGCACCAGGCCGATTCCGGAGTGATCTGGGAGTAGGACAGATCACCAAGGTTAAAGAATGCCGAAGTGCCGGCGTTGCGTGCCGCGTCGATCACCTTGCCGGTCACCGTGTTGCCGCCGGTGTCACCGGCGAACCCCAGGCTCACGGACGTTGCGGCCGCGGCCTGCGAGTCGTTCGGCCGGCTAAGGACGTCAACATTGCCGACCACGAGGGCCGTGCCGAGCAGGACGGCCAGCACCGCAACTACTGGATGGCGCATGCGCCCCTGGCCTTTCACTTGCAGCTCCATTCGGTTGCGCGGCGCAGCCCGTTATCGGCTGCGGAGAAGCCAATGACAACGGCGTTGGCACCCTGGCCTGAAACCGAGGTTGCGGACCCGGATACGCCGGTGAACTGGGCATCGGAACCCGGTGGCAGGATCCGTGCGCTCTTGCCGATCCAGATCACCGCCTGCGGCCGCGACCCGCGGACGGAGGACGAACTGCCTGCTCCCACCGTCACGCCTGCAATGGCCGATGCGGCGCTGGACGTTGCACCGGCAGCGGCTGCACCGACATCGGTGACGGCACCGGTCGCAGCCCAGGCCACGGCGTGCGTTCCGTCAGCCACGCCACTCTGGCCGACTGCCTGCCCCGTTGAATCAATCCCGAGTACCACACCGCCCTTGCCGCTCAGGGTGGGCAGTGCCTTCGGAGAACCGTCCGGCGCCCAGAGGACGGGAGTTGCGTCATCCCCAAGGGCCACCCCGCCGGCCGTACCGTCCGGGCCGACCGCAAAGGCATGTCCGCCCCTCGCGCCGGCAGGCAGTGCGAGCTCGTGGGGTGCCGTGGTCACGGAAGGCCAAACGGCGGGGTGCTCATCTTCGTCAGCGCCCGGACCATCCGAATGTTCCTCGTCGGCGACCAGCGCCCCGGCAACGACGCCATTGTCAGACACTGCCGACGGTATCGCTATGTCTCCGGGGTTGACCGGGAGTGGATGGTACTGCCCGTCCTGCCACCACCAGCCCACCAGCACCTCGTTGGCGGCGTCATACCCCGTGCCGACGACGACTCCTGACGCGTTAACTGACGCCGGGGCCGGGGCCTGGAGTGGAATCGCAATCTGCGTGGGCTGACCGTTCCGCCAGAGCACCGGCACAGACTCGCCGGCGGCGTTATCGGCGAGGCCGACCACCAGGCCGTTGCTGCTCGAGGCGACGGCGTTGCTGCCCCGGCCGCCGAGTCCGGGAAGGAGTTGCGGGGTGCAGTTCGTGGCCGCGGGCAGATCAGGCCCGGCCGCTGTCGCAGCAACCGGCAACATCACCATGCCGCCCTCAGCCGCCAGCACGAGTGCCGTCAGCAGCGCCCCGGGCCGCACGTCCCTGGATTTGCCCAGCCGAAATAGCGTGCTTCCGCTGACGGATGAAGCCTTGTTGAAAAATCCGTACTTTGCCAATGTTGCTCCCCCGGAGTTGAACTCCAATGTCCCCAGCAGCATCTGCAGCGCAAACGCATTTGCTTAACGGCACTGTCTTTCGAGGCTAGATCCGGGGCAGGCGGGAGTCACGAGTACCCGATACCTGCTTCCCCTGATAGGGGGTACTTGGGGGCCTCCCGCTTAGCCGGAACAAAGGACGACGCCGGCACCCACCCGGGTGCCGGCGTCGTCCGTCCTGCCTGGAAAGCCCTACTTCAGCCTGGGCACCAGCACAGGTGTGTTCTTCTTGTAGGCCTCGTAGTCAGGCTGGCCGCCCCACTTCTTGTCGGCCTTTTTCTCCAGCGGCGGCACGCCACTGCCCTTGGTGAGCAGCAGGGTGACGAAAACCGGTGAGATGAGGGCCGCCCACTGCCAGCCCTGGAGGACCGGGAGGGCGATGATGGCCACGCCCACCCACAGTGTGATTTCGCCGAAGTAGTTGGGGTGGCGGGACTTTGACCAGAGGCCGGTGCTGATGAAGCGGCCCTTGTTGGCGGGGTCGTCCTTGAAGCGGTTCTTCTGCAGGTCCGCCACGGTCTCGATGCTGATGCCCACGGCCCAGACCAGCAGGCCCACCCAGAAGAATGCGTCCAGGCCCACCTTCCTGTCCGACGTAATGGCCACCCATGCGAGCGCAGCGGTGAGTACCACCCACAGGCCCTGGATGGTCCACGTGTTCAGGAAACGGAAGAAGTCGGGCTTCAGCTCATCGAAGCGGTCGTCCTTCCCGTGCTTGCTGATCCGCAGGAACAGGAAGCTGCCAAGCCGGGCCGCCCATAGCACCACCAAGGCCGCCAGCAGCATCCCGCGGGCGTCGATGCCCGGCGAGGCCAGGACCAGGAACACTGTGATGGAGATGTATGTCAGGGCGCCGGTGAGGTCGTAGAACTTCTCCGTCTGCGCCTTGTAGGAGGGGATGAACACCAGCCACTGGACCACAAACGCTGCTGCGACACCCAGCGCGAACACCGGGAACCCACCGATCCTGGCTCCGCCCTGGCTCCCCGCCACGGCGATGAGCACCGCCACCACCACGGCAATGACAGTACTGATGAGCGCCTTGCGGCTCTTTTCGTTCACGGACACGTCCCTTTCACAGCCGGCCGCGCGCTGCTGCACGGCCGGTTCCTGCCGCGCCCACGGGCACGGTTGTACCAACATCCAACTCAGCCGCGTTGGCCTCGTCCACTTAGTCTTCGGAGCGGACCGGGGAATGTATGGGTCGCGTGTCCCTTTTGGGCCAGTCCGGCGGCCAGTCCGGGCATGGCATCGGCAACGAACTGCTGCAGACCGCTTATACGCTGCCTCCAAGGAGTCCTTCATGAGTCCCCGCACCAAGAACTGGTTGACCGCCTATATTGTGACCGCGCTGATCTTTGCGGTGCTGGACGTTGCCTGGATCCTGCTGGTGGCCAACCCGCTCTACCAGAGCCAGATCGGCGGCCTCCTGGCGCCCAAGGCCAACCTGCCGGGCGCGGTGCTGTTCTACGTCATCTTCGTGGCCGGAATCGTGCACTACGGTGTCCGGCCCAACCATCCGGACCTGGCGACCCGGCACCGGGTTGGCCGTGCTGCGCTGTTCGGGTTCTTCACCTACGCCACCTGGGCCCTGACCGGGTTCGCCGTGCTCAAGGACTTCACGGCCCTGGTGGCGGCAACGGACATCCTCTGGGGCGCCGCGGCCTGCAGCCTGGTCACCTGGATATCGGCCAGCATCCTGCGCCGGCGGATCATGAAGCCCGCGGCGGCCTGAAGTCACGCACCCGCGTCACGCAGAGCATGCTTTGGGCCCACGAGCGGCGGCGGAACCTCGGAAACCCGGGCCCCGCCGTCGTCCGTTTCGATGAAAGCCTGCTCCACGTGACGCCCCGCGCACGCACTGGCCCAGTTTTCGGGGCGGATCGGCGGAAACCCAACGGTTCCGTGGGCGTCCGCGCCTGAAAACTGGGCCAGTGTGACACCAACGGCCGGCTCAAGAACTCAGCCGAACAGCGCGGCCACCTGGGTCAGTGTCTGGAAGACCCCGAAGGCCAAGGGGATCCCCACCAAGACCCAGGCCAGGACCAGCCTGCCCGTGGACTTGTGAACCGGGTCGTGCGCGCCGTGGGTGTGTGCAGTGCTGCTCATTTCAGGCCTCCCTGGGAAGTCTCGTGCCGCTCGGGGCGGGGTTCATGGAACCGGTCGTCGACGGGTTTGACCAGCAGGTTGGACACGAAGCCGATCACCAGCAGCGCCACCATGGTCAGCAGTGCCGGCTGGTAGGACACGGCATTGAGCTGGCCCGGCTTGCCCTGTGCGTCCAGGATGCTGTTGACGATCAGCGGCCCCGCCACCCCGGCCGCGGACCAGGCGGTGAGCAGCCGGCCGTGGATGGCGCCCACCTGGTACGTCCCGAAAAGGTCCCGCAGGTAGGCCGGCACGGTGGCAAATCCGCCTCCGTAGAACGAGATGATGATGAAGGCGAGCACCACGTAGAGGGCAGTGGCGGTGGAACCGGCGAACGCCAGCACCGTGTACAGCACGGCGCCCACGCCCAGGTACATCATGTAGATGCGCTTGCGGCCGGTGACGTCGGAGGTGGCGGACCAGGCGAACCGGCCGGACATGTTGCCGATGGACAGCAGCCCCACGAAGCCCGCCGCCACCCCGGCGCTCACCAGGGACTTGCCGTCGGCCTGCCGGAAGAAGTCCTGGATCATGGGCGCCGCTTGTTCCAGGATGCCGATGCCCGCGGTGACGTTGCAGAACAGCGCCACCCACACCAGCCAGAACTGGCGGGTCTTGATGGCGTTCTTCGCCGAGACGTTTTCCGTTGTCACCAGCTTGGCCGCCTTGACCTTGGCGGGGTCGAACCCTGCGGGACGCCACCCCTCAGCCGGCACCCGCACGGTGAAGGCGCCGAACAGCATGTAGGCGAGGTAGACGGCGGCGAGGGTCAGGAAGAGCTTGCCCACCGCGTCGCCGCTGGCAACCCAGCCCGGCGAGCCGGAATTGGGGTCGTACGCCTTGAGCAGGGCCTGGGACACCGGGCTCGCGATCAGCGCACCGCCGCCAAAGCCCATGATGGCCATGCCGGTGGCCAGTCCCGGCCGGTCCGGGAACCACTTGATCAGCGTGGACACTGGCGAGATGTAGCCGATGCCCAGGCCGATCCCGCCCACCACGCCATAGCCCAGGTAGACCAGCCAAAGCTGGCGCGTGAAGATGCCGAGCGAGCCGATCAGGAAGCCGCCCGCCCAAAAGATGGCGGAGGTGAACATCGCCTTGCGCGGGCCGTTGGTGTCCACCCAGGTGCCCATGACCGCGGCGGAAAGGCCCAGCATCACGATGGCGATGGAGAAGATCACGCCGATCTCGGTCAGGCTGGCGCCGAAGTGCTTGACCAGGGCTGTCTTGTAGACGCTGGTGGCGTAGGCCTGGCCGATACACAGATGAACAGCGAGCGCTGCCGGCGGGACCAGCCAGCGGTTGAAGCCCGGCGGGGCAACGGAGTGGTCACGGTCCAGGAAGCCCATGATTGATTCCCCTTGCTTGTCGAAGACGTCGATGTCTGATCGATCCAGAGGCGAAAGGCCCTACCCCCATCAGGTCTGATGCCTCAGGCAATCATCGGCCAAATCATCAGTAAACATACTAATCCTGCGCCGAACGGCGGGAAATGCTCGGCAAGCGGTAGCTGTGTACGGCCACTGCTGTACGTTGGAGCTACTTGTCAGTAGCTGGAAGCAGGGACCGGATGGACGCGGACGTCATCATCATCGGCGGCGGGCTGGCCGGGCTGGTGGCCGGCAATGAGCTGGTCCGGGCCGGCAAGCGCGTGGCCGTAGTGGAGCAGGAGAACCCTGCCAACCTGGGCGGGCAGGCGTTCTGGTCGCTGGGCGGCCTCTTCCTGGTGGACACTCCGATGCAGCGCCGCCTGGGCGTGAAGGACTCCTTCGAGCTGGCCTGGCAGGACTGGCAGGGGTCGGCGCAGTGGGACCGTTTGTCCGGTCCGCTTCCCGAGGACGAGTGGGCGCAGCGGTGGGGCAGGGCGTTCGTGGAGTTCGCCGCCGGCGAGAAACGCGCCTGGC
>Ga0308169_10000372_pt1 | contig 71241 bp, 73 predicted proteins | sample PhyBR1_2_FD_202139 | JGI IMG/M metagenome (GOLD analysis project Ga0308169, IMG submission 202139) | Phyllosphere microbial communities from UC Gill Tract Community Farm, Albany, California, United States - DLSLSB.R1 | ecosystem: Host-associated > Plants > Phyllosphere > Unclassified | place... | reverse complement strand
CCTGGTTCAGGCGGTCGATGGTGTTGAGCTGCACCTGGTCGGCGTCCTCGCCGTCGACGACGAGCGCGTACTTGATCTGCCCGGAGTCGATCATGCCCGCGGCGACGCTCATGGCGTTGACGAACCCGAGGCACGCGTTCGCGATGTCGAAGTTGATGGCCGACGACGGCAGCCCGAGCCCGTGGTGCAGGCGGACGGCCACCGACGGCTCCAGGTGCGGACGGGTCACCGAGGTGTTGATGAGCAGGCCGATCTCGTCCGGACGCACCCCGGCCTCGGCCATGGCACGGCGGCCGGCGTCGATCGCGGCGTCCTGGAAGGTCTGCCCCTCGCCCCAGTTGCGACGTTCGATGACCCCGGCGACGCGCTCGAGCAGTCCCATCGGCAGACGGAGTCGACGGAGGACCCCACGGAGCTTGGCCTCGATGTCGGCAGAGGTCGTCACACGCTCCGCCGTGGTGGTCGCCACGGAGAGCAGTGAGACGTTCCGGTGCTTCGCCGTGGCGTTGCCGGGCTGCTCCGGTTCACTGCTCGATGCCTGGTCGACCGGCCGTTCCGTCATGATCGTCACCGACACATACTTCCGCATCTGGCCTGTGTGCGCGATCCGGATGCGCTGGACGGCTCCGGATCAGACGTCCTTCGGCAACTTCCGCACCTTCGCGCGCCGCTTGCGACGCTCCGGGATCATCGAGCGCATCTCCTCGAGCTTGCCGAAGCAGAGCAGGCGGTCACCCGGCTCCAGGACGACACCGCTGCGTGGGTTCGGGATGACGTTCGAGCCACGGTGCAGGGTGAGGACCGTGATGTCGCGGTCCCAGAGCCCGGACTCCTTGATCGTCTTGCCGACCAGGTCCGCGTTGGTGTGCACGAGGAGCTCGGCGACGCCGTAGCCGGTCGAGACGGACAGCCGCTGGCGGACGTCGATCTCGGGGAACGCCACCTGGTTCGCGATGAAGTCGACGACCGCACCGGCGATGTCGAGGCCGGTGGCACGCTCGACGCCCTCGAGCCCCGGTGAGGAGTTGACCTCCATCACGAGCGGCCCGTCGTTGCCCTCGAGCATGTCGACGCCGGCGACCTTCAGGCCCATGATCTGCGCCGAGCGGACGGCCACGGCCTCGTACTCGGGCGTGAGCGTGACCTTCTCGACGGTGCCGCCGCGGTGCACGTTCGACCGGAACTCGTCACCCGAGGCGGTCCGGCGCATCGCCGCGACGACCCGGTCACCGACGACCAGGGCACGGATGTCCCGGCCGCGGCTCTCGGCGATGAACCGCTGGATCAGGACGTTCTGCTTGGTGGAGTGCAGGGTCTCGACGATCGACTCGGCGACCTTCGCCTCGGGTGCCAGGATCACGCCGATGCCCTGCGTGCCCTCGAGGAGCTTGATGACGACGGGCGCGCCGCCGACCCGTTCGATCGCGCCGCGCACGTCGTTGCGCCCGGCCACGAACGTCGTCGCCGGCATGCCGATGTCGTGCCGCGACAGGATCTGGTTCGCCCGGAGCTTGTCACGCGAGTTCGTGATGCCGTTCGCCGTGTTCGGCGTGTAGACGTCCATCTGCTCGAACTGCCGCACGACGGCGGTGCCGTAGTAGGTGATCGAGTTGCCGATGCGCGGCAGCACGGCGTCGTAGTCGCTCAGCAGCTTGCCGCGGTAGAGCAGGTCCGGGTCGTCACCGGACAGGTCGATCGCGAAGCGCAGCGTGTTGAGCACCTTGACCTCGTGCCCGCGGTCGAGTGCCGCTGCGCGGAGGCGCTGGGTCGAGTACGCCTGGGGCGCACGCGACAGGATGGCGAGTTTCATCGAGGGGTTCTCCGCTGGGTCGGATCGACGGCGACGCTCCATCAAAGCATGCGGACGTGGCCGCGGAGCATGCGACAGGATGGGCACATGGCCCGAGCTCCGAAGTCCTCCGACAGCGGGCTCGTCGTCGCCGGGTGGCGGGAGTGGGCGGGCCTGCCGGACCTCGGCGTGCCGTGGATCAAGGTGAAGCTCGACACCGGCGCCCGGAGCTCCGCGTTGCACGCCTTCGACCTCGAGGAACTGCCCGGCGAGCGGGTCCGGTTCTCGCTGCACCCCTGGCAGGACACCGATGCCGACGCCGCCACGATCGAGTGCGACGTGCACGACCGGCGCGTCGTCCGCAGCTCCACCGGGCACACCCAGGAACGCATCGTGGTGCTGACGCAGATCGCCCTGGCCGGGCGCGTCGTCGAGTCCGAGGTCACGCTGAGCAACCGCGACCAGATGGGCTTCCGGATGCTCGTCGGGCGCGAGGCGCTCCGGCAGGGCTTCCTCGTCGATCCTGCGCGGTCCTTCGTGGCCGGGCGGGCTCCGAAGGAGATCCGGCGCCGCAACCGCGGGCGCGCCTGAGCGGTCCTGGTCACCCGGCACGGGCCGTTGCCGCGACCGGTCGACGGCCTGGAGGCGCGGTGCGGCGCCGCCACGGGCCTCCCGTCCGCCTCGGCGCGCGTCTCGGGCGCTGGTCGGGTCAGTGACCGAGGTGGCGGCCGAGGAAGGCGAGCTGCTGCGGCGCCAGACGGCGCCAGTAGCCGTGCGTGTGGCCGCCGGGTGCGAAGCCCCCGGCCGGCGGCTCGGCGAAGCCGTCGACGTAGGCGTGCACCGCCGGCGCGAACCCGTCGCCGTTGCCGCAGTCGACGCGGACCGCGACGCCGTCGAGCGCACGCTGCCGCCCGAGGACGGTGTTCGCGCGGAAGTCGGCTGCGTCGTCGAAGGCGCCGCGGGCGGTGTCGGCGGCCGACTTCCAGAGCGCGGGGCTGATGGCCGAGACGGCCCGGACGCGCGCGGCGCCGAGGACCCCTGCGAGCCGGAGCGCGCCGAAGCCACCCATCGAGTAGCCGGTCACGGCGAGGCGGTCGGTGTCGTACCCGCGGCGGGCGATCAGGGGCAGGAACTCGTCGACGACCATCGCGGCGGGGTCGTCCCCGTCGGCTCGTGGGTGCCAGTACCGGTTGCCGCCGTCGATCGAGGCGATCGCGAACGGGGCTCCGCCGGCGGCCACGTGCGCCGCGAGGAACCGGTCGTAGCCCAGGCTGCGCCCGAAGAACGAGGTGTGGTCGTCGCCGTACCCGTGCAGGGCGACCGCCACCGGCAAGGGGGTGTCGGACGCCGGTGCCGCGATCGTCCAGCCGACGGTGCGGCCCTTCCGCGCCGCCGACACGAAGGTGCCGGAGGTCGTGGGGACGGGCTCGACGTCGGGGACCGTGCCGTCGGTGCCGTCCAGACCGAGGACCCGGTACATGGTCGAGCGCCCGGGCAGCAGTCCGAGGTTGATCGCCTCGGCCACGGCTCCCGCGGCGACGACGCCCGTCCCGCCGATCAGCAGGGAGCGGCGGGTGATCGTGGCAGCACGCGATCGGGTCATGGGGTGGGCGCCGTTCCGTCGGGGGTGGTGTGTTCCCGTATGAGGGACGCGGCGACGGACCGTGCCGTCGTCGTGTCGAGCGCGGGGTCGCGCAACCGCATCGCAAGGGAACCGGAGACGATGAGGAGCAGCTGGTCGGCGAGGGCCTCGGCACGGGGACCGACCACCGGCGCGGCCCGCGACACGAGCCGCTGCCGCAACGTGGTGGTCTCGAGGTCCAGGACCTGCCGGACCTCGGCGGGCGCGTCCGCGTACTCGGCGGCGGTGCCGAGGAAGGCGCACCAGCGGGAGCCCGTGGGCGTCGAGCGGTAGTCGTCGAGGGCGTCGAACACGGCCAGCAGCCGGCCCAGGTCGTCCCGTTCGGCGGCGACCGCACGGTCCCAGGTGGCGATCCAGTCGTCGTGGCGACGGGTGAGCGCCGCGGCGACGAGTGCCTCCTTGCTCGCGTAGCCGCGGTAGAGCGTCGCCGTCGAGACCCCGGCCCGTTCGAGGACGGCGTCGATCGGGGTGGCGGCGATCCCCTGCGAGAAGAAGAGCTCCTCGGCGGCGTCGAGCAGCCGTTGCTCGGTTCCTGGGCGCATCACCATGACAGCACCCTAGGGTCTGAAAAGTGAAACGATCGTTTTCGTTGCGACATCGACTGCTCCTCGTGAGCGGACTCGGCCTGATCGCGGCCACCTACGGCCTGGTGCGGCTGGCGTACGGGCTGTTCCTGCCCGACGTGCAACGCGACCTGGGGCTCCGGTCCGACGCCGCCGGATGGGTCTCGTCGGGCGCCTCGGCGCTGTACTGCGTCGGTGCGGTCGCCGGGTTCCTGCTCGCCGCACGGATGCCCCGGGTCCTCGTCGCGGTTGCCACGCTGGTGGCGGGGGTCGGTGCGATCGCCATGGCCACCGCCGACGGTCCGGTGCCGTTCGGTGTCAGCGCAGTGCTCGCGTCGGCAGGCGCCGGGCTCGCGTCCCCCGCACTCGTGCGACTCGTCGCGGAGCAGGTGCCGTCCGCGTTGCTCGGTCGAGCGCAGGCGGTCGTGAACGCCGGCACCGGACCGGGGCTCGTGGGCGCCGGGGTCCTCGCGCTCGTGCTGCTGCCCGATTGGCGGACGGCCTGGGCGGTGTCCGCGGTGTTCGCCCTGGCCGTCGGAACCCTGTTGCTCGTGGTGTCCCGGGGTGGTGCGGCGACATCCCGGCCCCCGCTGCCCGGTGCTCCGTGGTTCGCGGCGCACCGAGGGGTCATCGTGCTGGCGCTGCTGTTCGGGGCCGGGTCCGCCGTCGTCTGGACCTACGGTCGTTCGGCCCTGGTGGACGCCGGTGCGTCGGTCGTGGTCTCGGTGTCGGCCTGGATCGCGCTCGGGGTCGGCGGAGCGGCCGTCGTGGTCACTGCGCGGTGGACGAACGGACTGCACGCCCGGACCCTCTGGGCGGTCACGGCGGGCTCGGTCGCCGTCGCCGTCGTCGTGCTGGGGGCCTTGCCGCAGTCGACGGTCGCAGCACTGCTGGCGTGTGCCGTGTTCGGTTGGGGCTACACGGCGGCGACCGGGGCGCTGATCACGTGGACGACCGAGATCGACTCCGAGCGGTCGTCGGCCGGCACGTCGATGCTGTTCGTCGCACTCGTGCTCGGGCAGGCCGTCGGCGCGGCGGGTGCCGGAGCGCTCGTCGGTGCGATCGGGTTCGTCGCGACGTTCGTGGTCGGGGCCGTCGTGACCGCGGCGAGCGCCGTCCCTGGGGTGGTCCGTCGGCCGGGCGACCTGCGTGCCGTCAGAGCAGCGGGCGGAGCTCGATCTTCCGGTTGCACGCCTGCGACGCCTGGTGCGCCACCCGGGCCGCCGTCTCGGCGTCCGGGAGCTCCATGACCCAGAAGCCGGCGACGTACTCGTCGGTGCCGGTCGCGGGTCCGGTCGTGGCGCGCCCGGCCGTCGCGGGGCCGGTGGCCGCGTCGCCCGCACCTGCACGGGCGTCGACCAGGGTGGCGTCGGCCGGTGCGGAGACCCCGGCCGCGAACACGATCGCGTCGGCCATCCGGGCGTTGAAGGCGTCGACCGCGGCGGCTTCGGCGTCGGTCGCGGAGTACGTGTTGCCGACGGCGGCGGCCTGGCCGTCGTCGATGACGTTGACGAGGAACTGCATGGCGTCTCCCCTGCTCGTTGGCGGGAGGCTACTCTCGTCGCGCACTGACCGACCCCTTCGCCCCGAAGCTGCGGTTCCACTGGGACATCCGCGGATGCGGCAGTTTCACGTTTACCATCTGTGAACATGAATTCGTCCTCTCGAGGAGCTGCAGCCGGGACTCGCCTCAGGCAAGGGCGCGGCTGGCAGACGCCGGTGTTCCTGTGCAGTGCCGCCCTGGTCGCGTCCTTCGTGTTCGTGGCCGAGGGGCTGGGTGCCCCGCGGCTGCCCGTCCTCGCGATTGCCGCTGTCGCCGTCATCGCACCGTGGCTCGTCGCGAGTACCCGGCGGGTCGTCCCCCGCGGAGGCAACCGACTGATGACCGTCGCCTGGGTCGCAACCGGCGTCCTCTACGTCCTCGCCGTTGCTCCGCTCGACGCCGCGGTGCTCCGAGGACTCGACGGGTCGACGTCGCTGATGGCATGGGGAGCGACCTCGCTCGTCGTCGCAGCTCCACTCATCGTGGCGGCAGCGCAGGCTCGGCCGCGGCGCCGATGACGAGCGGCGCCCACCCTCGGCACGAACTCGACGACCGGATCCACTCGCCGGTGCGGTTCTCACTGCTCGCCCTGCTCAGGACGGTGGACGAAGCGGAGTTCGGTGTCGTCCGGGACGCACTCGAGGTCAGCGACTCAACACTGTCCCAAGCAGCGGCGGTTCTGGGCGAGGCGGGGTTCCTCCGCGTCCGCAGGCTTCGCGTGGGGCGGAGCACGAGGAGCTGGCTCGCCCTCACCGACGCAGGACGAGATGCGTTCGAGCGGCACGTCGCCGTCATCCTGGCGATCGCCGAACCCGACGGGTGACCAGAGCACCGTGAAGCGAGCGGACGCCGAGCAGTCCAGCGTGATGGCGACATCGCACCGGGATTCCGCTAGCGTTTCGCGAGTGGGGACGACGGCGGAGTGGTCGCGACTGCCGGTGGGGCGGCACGAGTACCGACAGGACACGGTGCTCGCCGTGGTGCTGGCCGGTGGGCTCGCGCTCACGACGTTCCTGTACGGGTCGGCCGGCACGTACGGCGACGACCAGGCCGTCTGGTGGGTCTCGGCCCTGATGATCGTCGCGAACGCGGCACCGATCGCGTTCCGCCGACGGTTCCCCATGTCGGTGGCGTTGGTGTCGGCGGTGGCGTTCGCCGCGACGCAGCTGCTCCGTGTCCCCGAGGTCTTCCTCGTCAACTTCACGCTCTTCATCGCGCTGTACACGGTCGGAGCGTGGTGCTCGGACCGTGTCCGGTCGGAAGCGGTGCGCTGGGTCGTCATCGGTGGCATGTTCGCGTGGCTGTTCATCGCGATCTCGTTCGGGTGGGCGTCACCGAACTCCCTGCCGAACGACACGGACTCGCCCGTGGCGCCGTACGTGGCGATCTCGCTGCTCAACATCTTCATCAACGTGATCTACTTCGGCGCCGCCTGGTACGCCGGCAACCGCGCCTGGGCCTCCGCCGTCGCGCGGCACCAGCTCGCCGAGCGCACCGCCGAACTCGCTGCGGAGCGGGAACGGTCGGCCGCGCAAGCGGTCACGATCGAGCGGGTGCGGATCGCCCGCGAGCTGCACGACGTCGTCGCCCACCACGTGTCGCTGATGGGTGTGCAGGCGGGTGCGGCACGGCGCGTGCTCGACCGCGACCCGGGGCAGGCGTCCGCATCGCTCGAGGTGGTGGAGGAGAACGCCCGTACCGCGGTGGAGGAGCTGCGGCGGATGCTCGGTACCCTGCGCTCCGACGACGATGCGGCCGGCGGCGGGACGACCGGTGGCGACGGGCCGAGCACCGAGGGCATCACGCGGATCGCCGAACTGGCCGAGTCGGCCCGGGTGGCCGGCCACCCCGCCGAGTACGTCGTCGTGGGTACCGAGCGCCCGGTGCCACCGACGGTGGCCGCCGTGGCGTACCGGATCGTGCAGGAAGCGGTGACGAACATCCTGAAGCACGCCGGACCGACCGCCCGCGCCGACGTCCGGCTGCGGTACCTGGACGACAGCGTCGAGGTCGAGGTCGCGGACGACGGACTCGGTGCCCGTGCAGCCCGGAGCACCTCCGGCAGCGGGCTCGGGCACGTCGGGATGCGGGAACGCGTCGACGCCGTGGACGGACGGATCGAGATCGGGCCACGCGCCCGGGGAGGCTACCTGGTGCGTGCATGGCTGCCGACGACGTGAACGGGACGGCCGACCTGACCATCGTGCTGGCCGACGACCAGGAACTCGTCCGTGCCGGGTTCCGCGTGATCCTGGAGTCCGAGCCGGGCTTCCGGGTGGTCGGAGAGGCCTCGGACGGAGCGCGGGCGGTCGAGGCCGTGCAGGCGCTTCGCCCCGACGTGGTCTGCCTCGACGTGCAGATGCCCGGCGTCGACGGGCTCGAGGCCGCGCGGCGGATCGCGGCGCTGCCGGACCCGCCGGCGGTGCTCATCCTCACGACGTTCGACAGCGACGATGCACTGTTCCAGGCGCTCGAGGCGGGAGCGAGCGGGTTCCTGCTGAAGAACGCCTCCCCCGAGCGGCTGATCGACGCGGTGCGGACCGTCGCCGCCGGGGACGCCCTGCTCGCGCCGGACGTCACGCGGCGGGTGATCAGCCGGGCGACGGCGACGACGCTGCCGGAGACCCGGCCCGAGCCGGCGACCACCGCGACGGCAGCGACGTCCGGCCGGGATGCGCTCACCGCCGCCGGGCTCACCGAGCGGGAGACCGAGGTGCTGCGGCTCCTCGCCCGAGGCCTGAGCAACGCGGAGATCGCCGCCGAGCTCTACGTCGGGGACGCCACCGTGAAGACCCACGTGTCGAACGTGCTGCAGAAGCTCGCACTGCGCGACCGGATCCAGGCGGTCGTCTGGGCGTTCGAGCACGGCGTCGCCGGCTGACCGAGCCCGACCGATCCGGCACCGGCGGGACAAGTCCGCACGGTGCCGAGTTCGCAGACATCGCCGCACCGTGCGCCATCGTTCAACCCGTGCAGCATTGACCGCACCGTGCCCCGCCAGCACGACGCACCGAGCAACCAAACCCGCACGAGCCCAACAAGCCCGCACCGTGCCCACCACCGCACCCCACGCCCGCACCGTGCGCCATCGTTCAACCCGTGCAGCGTCGACCGCACCGTGCCCCGCCACCACGACGCACCGAGCAACCGAACCCGCACCAGCCGAACAAGCCCGCACCGTGCCGACTCGACGCACGCACCCCGCACCCCGCCCGCACCCACCCCGCACGCTCCTCCCCCACGCGGTGGAGCCGACCACCCGCCCAAGTCCCGCCTGGCGGCGGAGGCGGGGCGTGCCTCCCGGCCAATAGCGTCGGACGCAGCGACGACCAGCGTCGTGACGAAGGGGAACGACATGCTCACCATCGAAGGGGTGACCAAGCACTTCGGTGACCGCCAGGTGCTCGACGACGTGGGGTTCACGGTCGGCAGCGGCCGCCTCACCGGCTTCGTCGGCGGCAACGGCGCCGGCAAGACCACCACCATGCGCATCATGCTCGGCGTGCTCCAGGCCGACGCGGGCACGGTCTCGATCGACGGCACCGCGGTCCGTCCCGCCGACCGCCGCCGCTTCGGCTACATGCCCGAGGAACGCGGCCTGTACCCGAAGATGCCGGTGGCCGAGCAGATCACCTACCTGGCCCGGCTGCACGGCGTCGACAAGCGCACCGCGACGACCCGCACCGGCGAACTGCTCGAACGACTCGAGCTCACGCAGCACGCAGGCGACGCCGTCGAGAAGCTCTCGCTCGGCAACCAGCAGCGCGTGCAGATCGCGGCGGCGCTGGCCCACGACCCCGAGGTGCTCGTGCTCGACGAGCCGTTCTCGGGCCTCGACCCGATGGCCGTCGACACGGTGCTCGGTGTCCTGCGCGAGACCGCCGCCCGTGGCGTCCCGGTGCTGTTCTCGAGCCACCAGCTCGACGTGGTCGAACGGCTGTGCGACGACGTCGTGGTCATCGCCGGTGGCACGATCCGCGCCGCCGGTCCGCAGGAGGAACTCCGCAAGCAGGCCGGCCCCGCCGCGTGGGAGCTGCTGGTCGACGGCGACGTCGCCTGGCTCCGCGACGAGCCGGGTGTGGCCGTGCGGGAGTTCGACGGCGGCTACGCGGTCTTCGAGGCCGACGCCGCCACCGCCCAGCGCGTCCTGCAGCGTGCCGTCCAGCACGGCTCCGTCGGGTCGTTCTCGCCGCGGGTGCCGCGGCTCAGCGAGGTCTTCCGGGAGGTCGTCCGATGAACAGCTCCTTCGTGCAGGCCGTGCGGCTCGTCTCCGCACGCGAGATCCAGGCACGCATCCGCAGCAAGGCCTTCGTGGTCTCGGCACTCATCCTGATCGGCATGGTGGTCGCCTCGATCGTCGTCGGCGGGATCGTGAGCAAGGCCACCGCCGACGACACCACCGCGGTCGCGGTCGTCGACGGTGTCGCGCTGCCGACCACCAGTGGGCTCGACGTCACGAAGTCGGCATCGGTCGACGACGCCGAACGGCTCGTCACGAAGGGCGACGTCGACGCCGCGATCGTGCCGTCGGACGACCCGCTCGGCTACAAGGTCGTCGGGCTCGACGAGGCCCCGTCCGAGGTCGTCTCGGCGTTGAGCGTCACCCCGCGCATCGAGCTGCTCGACCCGGACGCGCTGCCGGGTGGGCTGGTCTACCTCATCGCGATCGCGTTCGGCGTCGTGTACTTCGCGTCGGCGGTGACGTTCGGCCAGTCGATCGCGCAGAGCGTGGTCGAGGAGAAGTCGACGCGGGTGGTCGAGATCCTGATGTCCGCGATCCCGGCCCGGGCGCTGCTCGCCGGCAAGGTGCTCGGCAACAGCGTCATGGCGTTCGCCCAGATCGTCGCGGTGGCCGTCGCCGCCATCGTCACCCTGGCGGTGACCGGGCAGGACAACACGTTCGCGATGCTCGGCCCGAGCATCCTGTGGTTCATCGGCTTCTTCGCGATCGGGTTCGTGCTGCTGGCGTCCCTGTTCGCGGCCGCCGCCGTGCTGGTGTCCCGGCAGGAGGACGTCGGCAGCGTCACCACCCCGGTGATGATGCTCGTGATGATCCCGTACTTCCTGATCATCGTCGCGTACGACAACCCGACGATCCTCGGCATCATGTCGTACGTGCCGTTCAGCGCCCCGATCGGCATGCCCATGCGGATCTTCCTGGGGACCGCCGAGTGGTGGGAGCCGATCCTGTCGCTCGTCATCGTCGCCGCTTCGGTCGTCGCGGTCGTGGTCATCGGTGCCCGCGTCTACGAGAACGCGCTGCTCCGCACCGGCAGTCGCGTGAAGCTGTCGGAGGCGCTGCGCGGCTGACGCCGCAGGACCGGCAGGCCCAGCGCACCCGGCGCACCCGGCGCACCCGGCTGCCCCGGACGGGAGGCCCGCCCAGCGTGAGCAGACCTGCTCACGTGGGGCGGGCCTCCCGTCCGTTGCCCGGCGCCGGTCAGGCGGTCAGCGTCGCGAAGGCGGACCGGTGCCAGACCAGCGGATTGTGCGCGAAGTCGGACATGAGTCCGAGCACCCGGAGCACCACGATGTCGTGGTCGCCGGCCGGGTAGGTGTGCTCGACCGAGCACTCCAGCCAGATCGGCGCCCCCTGCAGGAACACCGCGCCCGTCTCGGCGACCGTCGTGTCGACACCGACGAACCGGATCGACTTGTCCCGCGATGCGAGCTGCCGGGTGACCTGCGCGTGCCCCTCACCGAGGATCGAGACCCCGATCGTGCCGGCGTCGCGGAGTACCGGCCACGTGGTCGACGTGTGCTGCACGGCGAACATCACGAGCGGTGGGTCCTGTGAGACGCCGACCGTGAACGAGGACGCGACGAGCACGGTCGGTTCGCCGTCGACGACGGCGGAGAGCGCGGCGACACCGCACGGGAACCCGGAGAACGCCTGCTTGAGCGCGGAGCGGTCCGGGGCCTCGGTGGAGTAGGGGCTGATCATGACGCGGTTCCTTCCTGGTGAGCGGCGGCGGCGAGGACGACGTCCTGCCAGCGGGCGAGCCACACGTCGGTCGATGCGGGGTCCGAGTAGTGCTTGTCGTTCAGGTACAGGGCTGGGGCGACGACGGTCGCGCCAAGTTCGACCAGCACCGGTTTGAGGAAGACCTCCGGAGCGAGGGCGTGCGCCGGACCGGCACCGAGCATGAGCGGCACCGCGACGACGCCGGCGAGTCCGTCGCCGGTGCCGAACTGGTCGAGGAACAGCTTGAGCACGCCGGTGTACGTCGCCTTGAACGTCGGCGACGCGACGACGACGAGGTCGGAGCCGGCGACGGTGCGGACGGCGTCCGAGACGGCGGGGTCGCCCCAGCCGAGCAGTCCGGCTCCGAGGTCGATGACGTCGACGACGTGGTCCGGGGCCCGGCCGGTGAGCCGCTCGAGCACGACCGTCGCGGCGTCGAGTGTCCGTGAGGCCGGCTTGGGGTTGCCGGCGACGACGGTGATGATCATCGGGGTGCTCCTGTCGATGGGCGGGTGGTGGGTGCTTGGTGCAGTCCACCGCTCGTTCGTTTCGCCGCCGTACCGCGTCCGTATCGGCTGGGTTACGCCAGCTGCCCCGGCCCTTCGGCACCCGAATGTCCCGGTCAGCGCGGCTGCGCGTCCGGGCCGCTCCGCCATTCCGCCAGGCGTCGTCCCCACTGACCGCGCCGGATTGTGAGAGCGTCGTTTCCGGAAGTCGCCTCGGATGGGTCCGGCGTGTTTCGCCCCGCCGTCGCCGGCCCGTCACCGCCCGGATCCGCCCCTGCACGCGGGTCGGTGGCGCAGTCGTCCGCCCCGGATCCGTGGGTCGAACGCCCCTCCGCGTCGGGCGCCGCAGGTGGCCTAACACCAGCGAAACAAACGCCTAACAGGACCGTTACCGGGCGACCCTCTGTCGGCACCCCGCGGCCGTTACATTCGCATCAACCCCACTGCAGCGGCCGGCGTCACCGGCGATCCGCCACACGTCGGCCCCGCCCCGATCCGATGCCCCGCCGCCCGTCCCCGGCTCCCTGCACGCTCCACCCCGCGCCGCGGGGCCTTCGGCGTCCCCGCCGCCCGTCCCCGCACCGGCTCCCCGTCCCCGCACCTTCCCTGCTCCACCCGTCCAGGAGGTCCCCGACCGATGTCGTCCCCCGCACCGTCCCGAACGCGTCCGTCGCGTCCCGTGCTCCTCGCCGCCGCGATCTCCGGCGTGCTCTTCCTGTCCGCGTGCTCCGCCACCTCGACCGCGTCGACGAGCTCCGGTGACGTCACCGCCGGCGTCGAGCACGCCACGAGCCAGATCGAGGCCGCCAGCGTCGACCCGGCGTTCACCTTCGAGGGCGCGCGCTTCGACATGTCGGGGATCGCCGGCAAGACGATCTTCAACATCCCGAACTCGTCAGCCGTCCCGTTCATCACCGCGGTCGACGAGGCCGGCGAGAAGGTCGCCGAGCAGTACGGCGCCAAGTGGATCGAGTACACGAACCAGGGCACACCCACCGAGCACTCCGCCGGCATCGACCAGGCGATCAGCCGCGGAGCCGACATCATCGTGCTGGCGCAGGGTGTCAACGGCGAGCTGATCGTCCCGGCACTGAAGCGTGCGAAGGCAGCGGGGATCCCCGTGCTGATCAGCCACACCTACCAGACCGGGCAAGCGCTGCCGGACCAGCTGCAGGGGCTCGTGGCGGCACAGGTGACCGCCCCGTTCCACGAAGCCGCGAAGCTCAACGCCGACTGGGCCATCAAGGAGACCAAGGGTCAGGGCGACGTCCTCATCATCACGTCGTCCGAGGTGCCCCCGTCCGACGGCATCGTCACGGCGATGCAGGACGAGTTCGAGGCGCAGTGCGACGGCTGCAAGGTGAAGGTGACCAACGTCCCCGTCGCCGACTGGGCGACGAAGATCTCGTCGACCGTGCAGTCCGCCGTGCAGTCCGACCCGAACCTCGACTACGTCCTGCCGGTCTACGACTCGATGACGCTCTACGTCGAGGCCGGCGTGACCGCTGCCGGCAAGACCGGCCAGGTCTTCACCTCCTCGTACAACGGCACCCCCGCGGTGCTGAAGATCCTGCAGGAGGGCAGCGTCCTCACGATGGACATCGGCGAGAACATGGAGTGGCTCGCCTACGCGACGCTCGACCAGGCCGGCCGTGTCCTGACCGGCACGCCGATCATCGAGGACGGCGACGAGAAGACCCCGCTCAAGGTCTTCACGAAGGACAACGTCGACGCGACCGGCACGCCGCCGGCGCCGAGCAAGGGCTACGGCGACGCGTACAAGACCGGGTACGAAGCGATCTGGGGCGCGGCCGAGTGACCGCCACCCGGGAGGCACGGCTCGGCTCCGCATCGTCGGCTGCGGTCGTCGGCACGGGTGCGGACACCGCGCCGGTCCTGCGGATCAGCGGGCTCACGAAGCGCTTCGGCGGGCTGACCGCACTGGACGACGTCGACCTCGAGGTCCTGCCGGGCCAGGTGCACGCGCTGCTCGGCGAGAACGGCTCCGGCAAGTCGACCCTCATCAAGGTCCTGTCCGGCACCTACGCGCCGGAACCGGGCGCGACGATCGAGGTCCGTGGCGCCCGGCTGCCACTACCGGTGCCTCCCGGGTACTTCCGCCGTGTGGGGATCAGCTTCGTCCACCAGGACCTCGCACTCGTCCCCTCGCTCGGTGTGACCGAGAACCTGCGGCTCGGGACCGTGGTGGCCGGGCGTGGACCCTTCGTCCGCTGGGGCGCCGAGCACCGTGCCGCGGCCGAGCTGTTCGCGCGGTACGGGGTCGACATCGACCCACGGGCCCGGATCGACGAACTCACCGACACCCAGAAGGCGCTCGTCGCGATCCTGCGGGCCGTCGCCGAGCTGGGCGACGACCGGGCGCTCATCGTGCTCGACGAGCCGACGGTCTTCCTGCCGAAGGAGGACGCCGACCTGCTCTTCCGGGTCGTGCAGGACCTGGTCGCGGACGGCCGCACCTCGGCGCTGCTGGTGTCGCACGACATGTCCGAGGTCCTCGAACACGCCGACCGTGTCACCGTCCTGCGGGCCGGCCGGGTCCAGGCGCACCGGGACACCGCCACGACGACGGCGGACGAGCTCGTCTCCCTCATCGTCGGACGCGGACTGGACGGTCCCGCCGCCAGGACTCCGCGCCCGGCGACCACCGGCGACGCCGTCGTGACGGTGCGGGACCTGCGGGTCGGCGTCGTCGACGGTCTGTCGTTCGACGTGGCGGACGGCGAGGTCGTCGGCATCACCGGGCTCGCCGGCTCCGGTGTCGAGGACGTGCTGCCCGGCCTGTACGGGGCACGCCCCGCGACGGGCTCGCTCACCGTGCGGCACGACGGGGCGACACCCGCTCCGGTCGACCTGACGCGGGTGACGCCCGGTTCCTCGATCGCCTGTGGCGTCGTCTACGTCCCCGCCGACCGCAAGCGCGAGGGCGGGGCGCTCACCCTGTCCGTCGAGCAGAACGTCACGCTCCCCGTCCTCGGCAAGCTCCGCGGACTGTTCGGCCTCTCGCCTGCGCGGGAACGCGCCCACGTCGCGGGACTCGTCCGCGACTACGACGTCCGGCCCGCCGACCCGGCCGCCCTGTTCGGGACCCTGTCCGGCGGCAACCAGCAGAAGGCCGTCCTGGCCAAGTGGATGCAGGACGCCCCGAGGCTCGTGCTGCTGCAGGAACCGACCCAGGGCATCGACGTCGGGGCCCGCGCCGCGATCTTCTCGATGCTCCGCCGGAGTGCGGAGCAGGGCGTCACGATCGTCTGCGCCTCCACCGACTACGACCAGCTCGCGCAGGTGTGCGACCGCGTCGTCGTCCTCGCCCACGGCCGCGTGCACGACGTGCTGACCGACGACCGCATCGACCGCGACGTCATCGCGGCTGCCGTCGTGGCGAGCCTCGTCGACGACGACGCCCCGGCGTCCCCTGCCGTGCCCTCCTCCCCCGATGCCTCCTCCGCAGTCAAGGAGAACGCCTGATGTCCACCACCGCCGACCCGGTCCTCGAGACCTCGATCGTCCGTCCGACCCGTCCCCGCTTCTCGTGGGGGCACACCGAGCGGTACGCGCTGCTCGGCGCCTGGCTCGTCATCGTCATCGCGTTCAGCATCGCGCTGCCCGACACCTACCCGACCCTCGGCAACCTGCAGAACATCCTCGGGTCCCAGTCGGTGTTGCTCATCCTGGCGCTCGGGTTCCTGTTCCCGCTCACCGCGGGCGAGTTCGACCTCTCCGGCGCCTCGACGATGTCGCTCTCCGCCATGACCATCGCCGTGCTCAACGCGAAGATGGACGTCCCGCTCGTGCCCGCGATCGCCGCAGGCCTGGTCATCGGCGTCGTCGTGGGCCTGGTCAACGGGCTGCTGACCGTCGGGTTCCGCATCGACTCGTTCATCGTCACCCTCGGCATGTCGACCTTCATGATCGGGATCATCCAGTGGATGAGCGTGTCGTCCTCGGTGACGGGCATCGACCCGGCACTCGTGCAGGCCACGGTCGGGTGGCGCGGGCTCGCAGGCCTGCCGCTCGCGTTCGTCTACGGCCTCATCGCCACGGTCGTCGTCCTGGTCGTCCTGAGCGCCACCCCGGTCGGCCGACGGCTGCTGTTCGTCGGCACCGGCCGCACCGTCGCGGAACTCTCCGGGCTGAACGTCCGACGGCTCCGGGTCGGTGCGTTCGTGGGCGCCGGCTTCACCGCCGCGGTGGCCGGGGTCGTCTACGCCGGCACCCTCGGCGGCGCCGACCCGTCGAGCGGACAGTCGTTCCTGCTCCCCGCGTTCGCCGCCTGCTACCTCGGTGCGACCGCGATCGTCCCGGGGCGCTTCAACGCGATCGGCACGTTCATCGCCGTGTACTTCCTGTTCTCCGGCGTGGTCGGTCTGCAGATGCTCGGCGCCGACAACTTCGTGCAGCAGCTCTTCTACGGCGGCGCCCTCATCGTCGCCGTCGCCGTCTCGCAGACCATCCGGCGGCACTCCGTCGCGACCGCCGCCAAGGCCGCCGCGAAGCGTCCCTGACCCTGCTCCCCCTTCGACACCCACCACAGAAAGCGAGTTCCCCATGGACATCGGAGTCTTCATCCCGATCGGCAGCAACGGCTGGCTCATCTCCACCACGTCGCCCCAGTACAAGCCGTCGTTCGACCTGAACCTCGAGATCGTGCAGAAGGCCGAGGCGTACGGCTTCGACTTCGCCCTGTCGATGATCAAGCTGCGCGGCTTCGGTGGCCCGAGCGGCTTCTGGGACGAGAACCTCGAGTCCTTCACCCTGATGGCCGGTCTCGCCGCCCGCACCGAACGGATCCGCCTGTTCGCGACGACCGCCGTCCTGACCATCCCGCCGGCGATCGCGGCACGCATGGCGGCGACCGTCGACTCGATCTCGCACGGCCGCTTCGGGCTGAACCTGGTCGCCGGGTGGCAGAAGGCGGAGTACGACCAGATGGGCCTGTGGCCGGGTGACGAGGTGCACTTCAAGCGCCGCTACGCGTACCAGACCGAGTACATGCAGGTGATGAAGGAGCTGTGGGAGACCGGCCGGAGCGACTTCCACGGCGAGTACTTCCAGATGGACGACTGCCGGATGCTGCCGCGGCCGACGTCGCACATCCCGATCGTCTCGGCCGGTCAGTCGTCCCAGGGCATGGCGTTCGCCGCGGAGTACTCGGACTACAACTTCTCGATGGGCGTCGGTGTGAACACCCCGACCGCCTACGCCGAACAGAACCAGGCCCTGCTCGAGGCACGCGAGAAGACCGGCCGTGACGTCGGCTCCTACGTGCTCTTCATGGTGATCGCCGACGAGACCGACGAGGCCGCCCAGGCGAAGTGGGAGCGGTACAGCGATGGGGTCGACGTCGAGGCGATCGCCTGGATGACCGGCCAGGCGCTCACCGATGCCGAGGGCGAGGACGGCAACACGGCCAAGCGGATCTCGCTGCCCGAGGGGGCCGTGAACATGAACATGGGCACGCTCGTCGGCTCCTACGAGCACGTCGCCGCGATGCTCGACGAAGCCGCCGCCGTCGAGGGCACCAAGGGCATCATGCTGGTGTTCGACGACTTCCTGCAGGGGATGGACGACTTCGGCACCCGCATCCAGCCGCTGATGCGCACCCGCGAGGGCGTCGCGTCCGCTGCTCCGAGCGCGGTCACCGCATGAGCGCCGCCGCGAGCCGTCCGGTCATCGAGGTCGCGGTCGTCCAGGCCGGCGGGACCCCCGCTGACGGCGACACCGCACTCGACGAACTCATCACCCTGTTCGAGCAGGCCGCGGAGGGTGCCGACCTGGTCGTGTTCCCCGAGCTCTGCACCACGCCCTACTTCTGCGGCGTGGTCAACGACAGCCGGAAGTCCTGGGCACAGCCCGTCCCCGGTCCGGCGACCGCCCGCTTCGCGAGCACGGCGAAGCGGCTGGGCACCGCCGTCGCCTTCGGTCTCTACGAGGACGCGGGCGACGCGCAGTACAACAGCGCGGTGTTCATCGACGCCGACGGCACGCTCGTGCACGGCACCGACGTGCACGGCGACCGCGTGGCGTCGTACCGCAAGACGTCGATCCCGACGAACGCGATCTCCGACGTCGACGAGAAGCACTACTTCGCCGCCGGTTCCGGACCGGTCGTGTTCGACGCGCTCGGCACCCGCTTCGGCATGCTCATCTGCTACGACCGGAGCTTCCCCGAGTACTGGCTCGCGTCACGTGCCGCCGGGGCCGAGGTGATGCTCGTGCTCGTGTCGTCGATGGGCTTCCGCGAGACCCTGTTCACCCAGGAACTGCAGGTCCGCGCGCTCGAGACGCAGACGTGGGTCCTCGCCCCGAACCGCGGCGGCGAAGAGACCGTCGACGGCAAGACCGTCAGCTACTTCGGTCGGTCCTCGGTCGTCTCACCACGGGGTGACCTGGTCGTCTCGGCCCCCGCCCACCAGGCGGGACCGATCATCCGGGCCACCATCGACGTCGGCGAGGTCGCGGCAGCCCGCCGGGACTTCCCGCTCGGACGTGACCGGCAGCCCGGGGTGTTCCGGTACCTCGCCGACGCCCACGCAGCGGCGGCGGTCCCCGCGTGACGGACGTCGCCGCCCTGGTCCGCGGCACCATCGCACCGCAGCTCGACCGCGCGCTGGCCGCGAGTCGCGCGAACCCGTTGCCCACGGCTCCGTCGGCGCTGCCCGCGGAACCGGCTCACAGCGCGCAGCTGTTCGGCGGGCTCCTCGGCGCGGCGATCGACGGGGCCCCGGCGCCGACCGCTGCCGGTCCGGACGACGACCTGGCGGTGTGCCGGGCTGCCACCGACCCCGCTGGCGCCTCGGTCGTCGAACTCCTCGCCGCGTACCGGTCCGGCACCACGACCCCTTCCGAGGTCCTCGCCGCACTCGCCCCGCACTGGACGAGCGACGACGTCTGGTCCGATGCCGTCCTGCGCCTGGTGCAGGGGGCCGAGGAAGCCGCCGCCGAGTCCACCCGCCGCTGGGCGGACGACGACGCCCGACCGCTCGAGGGCATCCCGTTCGCGGTGAAGGACATCATCGACGTCGCGGGGACGATCGTCACGAGCGGCTCGCTCCAGACCGGTGACCGTGTGGCCCCGAAGGACGCCACCGTCGTGGCTCGGCTCCGCTCCGCCGGCGCGATCCCGGTGTTCACGGCGGCCACCACCGAGTTCGCCTGCGGCGGGCCGCACAACGCCCGGTACGGCGCCGTGCGGAACCCGTGGGACCCCGAGCGCTGGACCGGTGGCTCCTCGACCGGGTCGGGTTCGGCGCTGGCCGCCCGGATCGTCCCGCTCGCGCTCGGGTCCGACACCGGCGGATCGATCCGCGTCCCGTCCGCCCTCTGCGGGACCACGGGGATCAAGCCGACGTACGGCCTCGTGCCGCGCACCGGGGTCGCGAGCCTGTCGTGGACGCTCGACCACGTCGGCCCGATGGCTCGCTCGGCCGAGGACCTCGCCCTCGTCCTGGCGGTCATCGCCGGCTCCGACGGCGAGGACCCGACGACGTTCCCCACCGTTCCGCTCATCGAGGCCGCGCCCGAACGGGTCGAGGGGCTCCGGATCGGGGTCCCGCTCGACTGGTTCACCGAACGCGTCGACCGCGCGGTGCTCGACGCACACGCCGCGGCGGTCGAGCGCTTCCGCGAGCTCGGCGCGACACTCGTGCCGATCGAGTTCGACGACCTGGAGTCGATCGACTCCGAGTGCTGGACGGTGTTCTACGGGGAGCTCGCCGCGAACCAGGAGGCCAACGCCGGCACGGCCGACCTGTTCGACGCCGGGACCCGCGCCCGGTTCGACGTGTCATTCCTGCCGACCGCGGCGGACTACCTCCGGGCACTCCGCCGTCGCCCGCTCGTGCAGGCCGCGATGGTCACCCGGATGGACGAAGCCGGCGTGGACGTGGTGCTCACCCCCGGGATCGGCGCCACCGCCCCGCGGCTCGACGACCTGACGATGTCGGTCGACGGCGAGCGGTTCAACCTGCACGACGTCATCCCCCGGAACACCCGGCTGTTCGACTACGTGGGGTTCCCCGCGCTGATGATGCCGGCGGGCACCGCGCCGGACGGCCTGCCCGTCGGCGTGCAGCTCGTCGCGCGGCCGTGGGACGACCGCCTGGTGCTGTCCGCGGCCGCCGCCTTCCAGCGGGTCACGACGCACCACCGCCTGGTGCCGCCGTCGTCCGCCGTGCGAGGGCCGACCGATCGGTAGCCGCACCATCGACGAGGGCGCCGCCCGGCGACGCGCCTGGCAGGTGCTCTGCGCGTCGAGCCTGAGCGTCGTCCTCGTCTTCATCTCCTCGAGCGCGCTCCTCATCGCGCTCCCCGACGTCAGCCGTGACCTCGACGCCAGCGCCGTGCAGTCCAGCTGGGTGCTCCTCAGCTACATGCTCACCACGACCACCCTCATCCTGGTCTTCGGGCGCATCGCCGACCTCGTCGGTCGGCGCCGTCTGTACATCGCCGGCATCCTCGTCTTCCTGCTCGCCTCCCTCGCCTGCGGCTTCGCCCCGGACGCCGCGGTGCTGCTCGGTGCCCGACTCGTGCAGGGCGTGGGGGCGGCAGCGATCGTCACCAACACGACCGCGCTGCTCACCGATGTCTTCCCGGAGTCGATCCTGTCGCTCGGCCTCGGCCTGAACGCCACGGTCGCCGCGGTGGGCCAGGTCATCGGGCCCGTCGTGGGCGGGCTGGTCGCCGAGTCGTTCGGGTGGCGGTGGATCTTCCTCGCCGGCGTGCCGATCTCACTGGCCGGACTCATCTGGTCGCTCCGGCTGATCCCGCACAGCACGCGTCCCCCTTCCGGCGAGCGCCTCGACGTGCCGGGGTCAGTCCTGTCCGTCGCCGCCGTCGGACTGCTCGTCGGTGCGGTCTCGACCGGCGGCTCGGTCGGCTGGTCGGCCGTCCCCGTCGTCGCGATGACCGCCGGCGCGGTCGTGCTCGGCGGAGTGTTCGTGTGGACCCAACGCCGGGTCGCGCACCCCCTGGTCGACCCGGCGATCTTCCGCGACCGCACCACCATCACCCTGTTCTCCGCCGCCGGGCTGTGCGCCCTGTCCAGCTACGCACTGGTCCTGCTGGCTTCCCTGTCGTTCCAGGCGGTCGACGGCAAGGACGCCGTCGACGCCGCGCTCTGGGTGCTGCCCACGCCCATCGGCACGACGGTCGCGGCGGTGAGCGCCGGGTTCCTCGCCCGCCGGGTCGCCGCGCGGACGCTGTCGACCATCGGCATGCTCCTGATCGCGCTCGGCGCCGCGGTGCTCGCGGTGTCCCTCGCCGACGGCGACGCCTACGCCGTCACCGCCACCGGCCTCGGCGCCGTCGGGGTCGGCACGGGCGTGTTCATGACGCCGAGCACGTCGGCACTGATGACCCGCGTCCCGGAGCACCGCCGCGGCATCGCGAACGCCATCCGTTCGGCCCTGCAGAACGCCGGTTTCCTGTTCTCGACGGCACTCGGCCTCGCGATCGCGACGGGCGGCCTGTCCGCGGCACAGGCGGCTGCGGCCTACGACGGCAGCCTGCTCAGCCTGCCGTCCGGCGACGTCCAGGTGTTCGTCGACGGCGTCCGCGCCGCGGCGCTGACGTTCGCCGGCTGCGCGGCCCTGGGGGCGCTCATCGTCGCGTTCGGGCCGTTCGGGCCTCCCGACCGGGAGGCGCCACTCCGGCCCGACAGGTCGGGGCCGATCCCCGAGCCGGGGGCGTCCACGTGACCGTCCCCACCCTGGCAACGACCACCCACGACGGAAGCAGGACGCCATGACCGACGACCACCAGGACTACGCGGCAGCCGGCTTCACCGGCACGCTGCAGCCAGGACGACGCGCTGCGCTCGTCGTCGTCGACCCGGTCCGCGCCTACGTCGACCCCGACTGCGGGCTCTACGCCGGCGTCGAGGAACCCGTCGAGCGGATGCGGGAGCTCACCACCGCTGCCCGCGCCGCCGGGGTGCACGTGGCGATCACGACGATGGCACTCTCCGCCGACGGGTCCAACGCCGGCGTGTTCTTCCGCAAGGTGCCGGCACTCGCCGCGTACCTGCCCGGCGCGTCGACCGGAGCGTTCGTCGACGGGCTCGAACCGCTCGACGGCGACACCCTGGTGCCCAAGCAGTACCCGAGCGCGTTCTTCGGCACGTCCTTGGCCGCCGACCTCGTCGCCCGCGGCGTCGACACGCTCTTCATCGCGGGGCTGTCGACGAGCGGGTGCATCCGCGCGACCGCCACGGACGCCATGCAGTACGGGTTCGTGCCGATCGTCGTGCGCGAAGCCGTCGGCGACCGGTTGCCGAGCGTGCACGAGGCCAACCTGTTCGACATCGCCGCCAAGATCGGCGAGGTCTGGCCCATGGACCAGGTCCTCGAGCACTGGGACGCGGCATGAGCACCACGACGCGAGTCGAGGCGCCGGTCCGGGGCCGGCCGCGGAGCGCTGCCGTCGGCGAGTCCGTGTACACCGCGTGCGTCGAGATCCTGGCCGAGGGCGACCCCCGCGCGTTCACGATCCGGGCCGTCGCCGACGCGGCCGGCGTGGGTGCGGCGACGATCTACCGGCGGTGGTCGAGCAAGGAGGTCCTGCTCACCGAGACCGTGATCCGGTTGATGGAGGCGCACATCCCGACGGTGCAGGACGCCCCGATCGCCGAGGGTGTCCTGGGACTCACCCGGGGATGGGTGCACGCCCTCGTCGCGACGCCGGTCGGTCGGGCGCTCCCGCTCATCGTGGAGACCGCGTCGCACGAGCCGCGGGTCGCCGAGGCCGTCGCCGAGTGGCACCTGGACCGGCGGCTGCGGGTCAACGCGATGCTGCAGCGGGCGATGGACGCGGGCGACCTGCGACCGGACGTCGACCTCGGCATCGCCGTGGACCTGCTCGGCGGGCCGACGTTCTACCGACGCGTGTTCGTCTCGCTCGACATCCAGGCACCCGACTACCCGGTGCGGCTGGCCCGGGAGTTCCTGCGGTGGGCCGGTTGGACCGGCGACCTGTCGACGGTGGGGGTGACCTCGTGACCGGGACCGTGCCGGAGGGGTTCGCCCCGTCCGCTGCCTGGACCGACATGGGGGTCGGGGCGACACCGTCGACGCCGGGGCACTGGATCGGGTTCAACCGACGATCCGACGCGGCCCGCCAGGTGTCCGACCTGATCCGGGCCGACATCGTCGCGGGGCGGTTCACCGGTCCGCTGCCGTACGAGTGGGAGCTGCTCGACTTGTACGGCACGACGCGGAACGTCCTGCGAGCTGCCCTCGCGTTGCTCAAGGAACAGCGGCTGCTCACCCGTGCGCCGCGATCAGGCACGTTCGGTGTGCGGCCCGTCGCCTCGGTGAGCCTGGCCCGCACGTCCGACGAGGTCACGATCTACGGCGAGACGGCCGGGGGCAGCGTGTTCGAGTCGCCCCGGCTCAGCATCGTGCACCTGTGCGTGCAGCAGGTGACCGCGCCGGAGACCGTCCGGCGCAACCTGGAGATGACCGGCAGCAGCGCGTTCTTCGTCGAGAGCCTCATCTCGTTCGACGGCGAACCGAGCCGGGTCCGGACGAGCTGGGTCCCACACGAGCGGTTCCCCGACCTGGTCGCCGAACCGCTCACCGAGTACGTGCCGGACGTGCTCGTCAGGAAGGCCGGCGCGCGGCCGGAGGCACGACGGTTGCTCCTGAGCACCGTGAACGCCGACCAGTGGACGGCCGACCTGCTCGACATCGATCCCGGCCAGGCGATCTTCCACATCGAACGGTTGATGTGCCTGGCCGACGGGACACCCGTCGAGTACGGGTTCTCGCGGTACCGCGGCGACCGGGCGGTGATCGACTCCCGGATCACGTGAGGCACGGGCGGGGATCGTCAGTCCGTGCGCACCGAGAAGACGTCGCCCGGCTGGCAGCCGAGCACCTCGCACAGTCGGGTGAGGGTGGAGAACCGGATCGCGCGGGCCCGGTTGTTCTTGAGCACCGAGAGGTTGACGACGGTCACACCGACCCGGTCGGCGAGCTCGGTCAGGGTCATCCCCCGCGCGGCCAGCAGATCGTCGAGGTGACAGACGACCGCGTGGCCGTCCTCCTGTTCCGGGGGCATCAGACCAGCCCGGCCTGGTCCCGCACCATCCGCTGCGAGGCGGTGAGCGCGAACCGGAAGCAGACGACGACGAGCAGGCCGAGGTACACGGGCAGGAACTGGTGATCGACCACCGGCGTGGGCAGGTACCCGTCCCAGCCGAGCCCGGACACGACCCAGTTCCACCCCATCCGGCGGACGAACGACGGCAGGAACCCGGCGGCCAGCACCGCGCCGGCGAGCCAGTCGAGGATCCGGGGGGTCGAGCGGTCGAAGAGCCCGCCGCGCGAGATCTTCCAGGCCACCGCCGCCACCAGGGCGATCAGGACGCTGACGAGCAGGACCTCGAGGGCGTCGCCGACGCGGATGCACCCGATCGCACCACCCGGCAGGTCGGCGACCGGCGCCCGGAGCACGAGCTGGTCGGACGTCACCGTCGCGCCACCCGGGGGCTGCGGGATGGCCCTCGTCTCACGCATCCGGATCGGCATTGCCACCGTGCCCGAGGTGATCGAGCGGACGAGCTGTTCGACGTACCGCCAGACGACGAACACGATGCCGATGGCGCACGAAACGACGTAGGCCAAGTAGGAGTTCCGCCCGCGGGGCGGTTCGTAGACGGGTGTGGTCATGGCTGCTTCCCCTGTCGATCATCGATACCATCGAATTTCGATGCAACGATAAACGATGGGTCCGGCTCGGGCAAGCCCCTACAGCAGCCCGAACGCCGCCTGCACGCCGAGGCTCGTCCCCGCCACCAGGACCCAGAGCGCGATGCCGAGCAGCATCGGACGGAACCCGGCACGTCGCAGCGCCGCGAAGTCCGTCGAGCAGCCGATCGCGGCGAGCGCCACCGTGATGAGGAACGAGGCGGCCGTCGCGAACCCCGGTGCCACGGACGCGGGCAGGACCCCGACCGTCCGGAGCAGCACCACCACGAGGAACCCGATCAGGAACCACGGCACCAAGCGGAACACGCGGAATCCGCGGCCCGACCCCGAGGCGGGGGCGAGTTGCTCGCGGGAGGCGCGGCGGGCCTCCAGTCCGGCCAGCCCGATGACGATCGGGATGATCATCAGGGTGCGCACCAGCTTCACGACGACCGCGGTGTCGGTCGCCTGGCGACCGTAGACGGTCGCGGTGGCGACGACGGACGACGTGTCGTTCACGGCGGTGCCCGCGAAGACGCCGAAGGCGTGCTGGCTGAGGCCGAGGGCGTGCCCGAGCAGCGGGAAGGCGAAGACGGCGGCGATGTTGCAGAGGAAGATCGTGGACATCGCGTAGGCGACGTCGGCGCTCACCGCGCCGATGACCGGCGTGACGGCGGCGATCGCCGAGGCGCCGCAGATGCCGGTCCCGACGCCGATCAGGGTGCGGAGCGCGCCCGACACCCGGAGCAGTCGACCGATCCCCCACGCGGCCACCAGGCAGACGACGAGCGTCGCGAGCATCACCGGCAGGGTCTCACCGCCGATGCGCAGCACCTCGCCGATGGACAGCTGCGCGCCGAGCAGGACCACCGCGAACTGCAGCACCCGGCTGGACGAGAACTTCACCCCGGGGGCGAGCACCGCGAGTGTGCCACCGGTGCGACGCCGGACGAGCCACCCCACCACGGCACCGATCAGGACGGCGGGGACGGGGCCGCCGACCACCGGGACGACCCGGCCGACCAGGGTGGCGACGATGCCGATCGCGACGGCGAGGGCGACACCGGGGGCGGCTGCACGGACGGACTGCATGAGGACAGCATGTCGTGCCGGCAGATGCCGCGCTCGCGGAACGGGCGTCACCGCGACGGGCAGCGCCCGATCGTCACTGAGCGGGCGGGGTGTCACCCGTCATGTCGACGCGGCCGGTCTCGTCGTTCCAGGTGAAGGTGGCCGTGGTCCGGCCGGAGGGTGCTGCGTTCGGTTCGCCCGCCTTCGCGAACTTGTAGGTCACCGTCACGGCCGACTCGCTCCGTCGTTCGATCGTCGGCTCGAAGGCGTACTGCTCGGCAGTGGCGGTGCCGAGGTACCGGCCTTCGTGGAACAGCAGGATCGCGTACGGGGAGCCGGCTGTGGCGAACTCGGGTTCGACCACGGACCAGGACAGCGGCGCGCAGGCGTCGTAGCCGGAGTAGTCGGCGTTCGCGGCGTCCCACTTCGCGTCCTCGAGTCCGGCGGGCAGCGGCAGGGCCGCGATGCCCGCGGCAGCAGCCTCGGCGCCGCTCGTCGGCCCGCAGGTCGGGGTCGGGGTCGGCGTCGGCGTGCTCGCGGCGTCGGAGGGCGGGGCGGTGACGGTCTCGGTCACGGTCGGGGTCGCCGCGCTGCCGTCCGCCCCGTCCGCGCCGGAGCACCCCGTCAGCAGTGCGGCCAGGGTCGCAGTGGTCAGGATCAGGGCGGTTCTCGTCAGGCGCATCCCTCCACGCTGCCTGCGCCGCCGAACGGTCGCCCGCATCGTTACCGGGATGTGTCCCTCCGGACGCTGCAGCGGTGTGCCTGTGGCGTCCGCCGGCGTGCTGCCACACTGCTCCCATGCGGGGGATGCACCAGGGGACCGTCCGGGTCGAGGTCCGGGACGACCAGATCGACGGACCACACGGGCCGGTCCCCGTCCGTCGGTACCGACCGGCCGATCCGAGCGCCAGCACGGGAGCCCCGACCCTGGTCTGGGTCCACGGCGGCGGGTTCTTCCGGGGCGACCTCGAACTGCCCGAGTCCGACGCCGTCGCACGGGCACTCGCCGAGCGCGGGCTGCCGGTCGTGACCGTCGGCTACCGCCTCGGACCGCTGCCCGGGCTGCCCTGGCTCGGCCGGGGTGGACCACGTGGGCGACGACGGGCACCGCACGCGCGGGACGAGATCGTCGCCGTCCTCCACCACCTGCAGGACGAGGCACCCTCGGGTCTGCTGCTCGGCGGGGCGAGCGCCGGTGCGTGCTTGGCGGCCTCCGCGGTCGCGACCGCCCCGGCACTGGTCGGCCTCGTGCTGACCTACGGGTTCTTCCACGCCCGACTCCCCCGCGACCGGGCGGTGCGGCGACTCGTCCGCGGACACCGGTGGTTCACGCACGCCCCGGTGCTGTTGGACCTGAGCAACCGGGCGTACGCGGGCGGCCACCCCGCTGCGGTCTACCCGGCGTCCGACGACCTCACCCGGTTCCCTCGCACCCTGATGGTCGACGCCGAGCGGGACGTGATGCGCGGGTCGGGGGAACGCTTCGCGGGCGAGCTCGAGCACGCGGGCGTCCCCGTCGAACGCCACGTCCTGCCGGACAGCCGTCACGCGTTCCTCAACCGACCCGGCACGCGGGACTTCGACGACGCGATCGACCGCATCGCCGCGTGGGCGGATCGGACACCCGACCACCGGACGCCCGACCACCACACGCCCATCCGCTGAGCGCTCTTCCACGGACGAACGGCGGACATCGGGGAACGCCGCGCCCGAGGCGGACGTACTCTGGGAACGGAAGCAACGGCGGTTCCGAATCCCCTTCGCCACGCTTCCCCCGTGGCGCCTCACCACCGTGACGAAGAGTTCCATCGTGACCGAACACCTCATCGAGTACGTCGCCCGCGACCGCACGGGCATCACCGCCGTCGTGACACCGACCGGTGTCATCGACGTGGACACCGTGATCCAGCACATCCGCGCCGGCCACGCGGGGTACTACGTGGCTGCCGACTCGTGGAAGCGCGCGCCGGTCCGGAGCATGTCGTTCATCGGCGGGACCTACCTGTTCGCGAACTGGGACGGCTCGAAGCGGAACATGCTGCACGACCTGGCGTTCCGGTCGCCGACCCGCTCGATCGAGACGATCCACGAGCCGGAGTCCCGGTTCTCGCGGTTCCTCGACGCACTGTTCGGCAAGCGGACGCCGCAGCGCTGACCCTCGGCAACCGGCCCGTGGGAGCATTGCCGGACAGACAGAAGGGGGAGCACATGCTCGCACGAGAGGTGTCCGAGAAGCGGTTCCGACCGACCAAGTTCCGCGACGGGTACGACCAGCGCCAGGTCGATGCGTTCCTCGACCGGATCCAGGCCACCCTGACCGGGTACGAGCAGCGGCGGCCCGTCGACCCGCTCACGCCGCAACAGGTCATGGATGTGCGGTTCCAGCCGACGAAGTTCCGCGAGGGGTACGACCAGGGGCAGGTCGACGACTTCCTCGACGAGGTCGTCGTCGCACTGCGCCAGCACGGCGCCCGCTGAAGCGGTCACCGGCGGTGCAGGTGACCGCCTGGAGGCGCGGCGTGCGTCACGGACGCAGGTCGCGCCTCCAGGCGGTCGCGTCGGTCAGCGGACCGACTTGATGGGCAGGATCACCAGGGCACCGAGGATGACGGCGACGCCGGCACCCCAGAGCATGAGCGTGTAGTTCTGGCCACCACCGATGCCGAGCAGGAACAGGCCGACGGCGGGGGCGAGTGACTGCGGCAACGCGTTCGCGATGTTGATGACGCCGAGGTCCTTGCCAGGGCGCTCCGGGTCGGGCAGCACGTCGACGACCAGGGCCGTGTCGATGGCGGCGTAGATGCCGAAGGCGAAGCCCAGGACGATCTCGGCGAAGTAGAACCCACCGACCGTGTCGACGTGGGCCAGGATCACCAGACCGACGGCGGTCATGGCCGTCGAGCCCCAGACGAAGACCTTGCGACGTTGGATCCGGTCGGACACCCAGCCGGAGACCGCGGCGCTGACGAGCAGGGCGATCGTGTACAGGAGCACGCCGAACGCGACGACCCCGACCGCCTCGCCCTGCGGGAGCCCGATGCGGTCCTGCATGTACAGGAGTCGGTACGTCGTGAACATGAACGTGCCGAAGGTGATGAGGAAGCGGCCCCACCAGGCGAGCCCGAAGTCGCGGTGCTTGATCGGGTTCGTCCAGAACGAGCTGATCAGGTTGACCCAGCTGAAGGGCTTGACCGGAGTCGTCGGCAGGTCGTCACGGGCGACGAACGAGTAGACGAGGACCGCGACGATCGCCAGGACACCCGGTGCGATGAACAGGACCGGCAGGTTGCCGACCAGGTACACGGCCAGGTAGAGCCCGGCGAGGATCGCGATGTTCTGCGCCAGCGCGATGACGCTCGAGGCCTTGCCGCGCTGGAACTCCGGCACGTTGTCGGCGAAGCTCGCCGTCAGGGTCGAGAGCACCGCGTTGGCGGAGACCTGCGCGAGCACCCAGGCCAGGGTGAGCTGCAGCACGTCGGGCGAGAACGCGAGCCAGGCGAGGGACCCGACGAAGACCACGACACCGCCGACCATCCACGGGCGACGACGACCCCACCGCGTGCGGGTGCGGTCGGAGAGCGCACCGAACAGCGGGTTGGCGAACAGGGCGCCGAGCGCTCCGAACGGCAGGACCGAGCCGACGACGGTCTCGGGGCTCGTCGGGTTCAGCTCCGTGGCCTTGATCGACATGCTCACGAAGACGGGGGTGAGCAGGGCGACGAACAGGCCGAACTGGGCGAAGCTCAGGCCCCAGAGGTACCCGCGACCCACCCGGACGGTGCTGACGGACTGTGTGATGCCCTCGACCGAGAACGCTCGGGACGCAGCAGCGTCCGTGGCGGTGGCTCCAGCGGCTGCGGTGACCGCGGGGGACGCGGTCCCGGCGATGCCGCGGGTGGGTTCTTCCTTCGACGACGGTGTCGACATGACTCCTCCTCGAGTCATAGGGGGCTTCGGGGCCCTCGAATACCTAGCGCTGCTAGGTGATCGGGACTGTAGCACCGGAAACCGCAGGCCGGAAGGTTTTGCTCTGATTGTTTCGTCGGTGCGGATGCGTGCCGACGAAGAACGACACCGCCGCTGTCGGAGGACAACGACGGTGTCGTTCTGCATCGACCCGCAGGCCGGAAAGGAGCCGCTACTGCTCGCCGTCCTCTTCCGGGTTGAAGTGCGAGTCGTCGCCCGAGTGGCCCGCGGCCAGGCCGTCGGGGTTGTTCGGGATGGTGTTGTCGTCGCCGAGGCCGCCCGGCTTCTCGGTGCCCTCGGGGTCGTTCTTCGGGGCGTCGTGCGTGTTGCTGCTGTCGGTCATGAGCTGCTCCAGTGCAGGGATCGACCCGGCGGCACCGCCACCGGGGTACTGAGGACTCGGACAGTACGTGCCCCGCCTCGGAATCCACCGTCCGAGCGGGGGAAGCGGATGACACGGGCCGGGGCGCTCGGTAGATTGTTCAACAACCCGCGACGACAGGGAGCACCCGTGACGACGATCGACCTGAACAGCGACCTCGGCGAGGGCTTCGGCGCCTGGGCCATGGGCGACGACACCGCGATGCTCGACGTCGTCTCGAGCGCCAACGTCGCGTGCGGGTTCCACGCCGGCGACCCGACGATCATGCTCACCACCGCCCGCGCCGCCGCCGAACGCGGTGTGGCGATCGGCGCCCACGTGGCCTACCGCGACCTGATCGGCTTCGGCCGCCGGCCCGTGCACGTCACACCGGACGAGCTGTACGCCGACGTCGTCCACCAGCTCGGAGCGATGGCCGCCACCGCGCACGTCGCCGGCACGGCCGTCACCTACGTCAAGCCGCACGGGGCGCTTTACAACACCGCCTGCGCCGACCCGGTGCAGGCCGAGGCGGTCGTCCGCGCCGTCGCCGACGTCGACCCGTCGCTCGCCGTGCTGGCGTTGCCCGGGTCGGAACTGCTGCTGGCGGCCGAACGACACGGGCTCCGCGCCGTGAGCGAGTCCTTCGCCGACCGTGCCTACGAACCCGACGGCTCGCTGGTGTCCCGGAAGCAGCCGGGGTCGGTGCTGCACGACCCGGACGAGGTCGCGGCGAGGGTGCTCCGCATGGTCACCGACGGCGTCGCGATCGCCGTCGACGGGTCCGAGATCGCGGTGCGTGCCGACTCGGTGTGCGTGCACGGCGACTCCCCCGACGCCGTCGCGATGGCCCGTGCGATCCGAGCACTCCTGACCGAGCACGGCGTGACGATCGCGCCGTTCGTGTTGCCCGCACCGCTCGCGCCGTGACGGGTCCCGACGTCCGCTCCGCTGGCGGCACCGCACTCCTCGCCACGTTCGAGTCGCTCGCCGAGGTCGTCGCCTTCCGCGCCGGGCTCGACGAGGCCTCCCTGCCCGGCCTGACCGAGGTCGTCTCCGGCGCCCGGACGCTGCTGTTCCGGTTCGACCCCGCGACGACGGACACCGGTCGGCTCCGCTCGGAGCTGGCGCACGTCATCCCGGTCAGCGCCACGCTCGAAGCGCACGACACCGAACCGCTCGTCATCCCCGTCACCTACGACGGCGATGACCTCGACACCGTCACCGAACTGACCGGCATGCGGCGCGACGAACTCGTGGCTTGGCACACCGGGCAGCTCTGGACGAGCGCCTTCTGCGGCTTCGCCCCGGGCTTCAGCTACCTGACCGGCAGCGATCGACCGCTCGACCTGCCCCGCCGCAGCACCGCCCGCACGGCCGTCCCGAGCGGTGCCGTCGCGGTGGCCGGAGAGTTCAGCGCCGTCTACCCGCGGACATCGCCCGGCGGCTGGCAGCTCATCGGCCGCACCGACGTGCCGATGTGGTCGCTCGAGCGCACGCCCCCGGCGCTCGCGCCAGCCGGCACCCTCGTCCGCTTCGTCGTGGCGGGTGCGGCATGAGCGCGCTCACCGTCGTGCAGGTCGGCTACGGCGTGACCACGCAGGACCTCGGTCGCCCGGGCTTCAGCGACATGGGCCTCGGGGCGGCCGGCGCGGCCGACCGCGGGTCCGCAGCACTCGCCAACCGACTGGTCGGCAACCGTGCCGACGCGGCCGTCCTGGAGGCCGTGCTCGGCTCCGTCACGCTCCGCACCGACGCGTACGTGGTGGCGGCCGCCACCGGCGCGGCCTGCCCGGTCGAGGTCGAGCGGGCGGACGGATCGGTCCGCGGGGCGGCCTCGCACGAGGTGCTGCTGCTGGCCCCGGGCGACACGCTCCGCATCGGCACCGCGACCGTGGGCCTGCGCGCCTACATCGCGGTCCTCGGGGGCTTCGCGGTGGAACCGGTGCTCGGCAGCCGCTCGTGGGACTCCCTGGCGCGCCTCGGTCCGCCGCCGCTGTCGGCCGGCGACCTCCTGCCGGTCGGCGGAGCCCGGGTCTCGTGGCCGGTCGTCGACGCGGTGCCGCAGCCCGAACCGCGGTGGCCGGACGAGCCGGTCGTGCTCGACGTGGTGCCCGGGCCGCGCGACGACTGGTTCACCCCGGAGTGGCGATCGACCCTGACCGGTCAGGACTTCACCGTCAGTGCGGACAGCGACCGCGTGGGGGTACGCACCACGGCTGCGACGCCGCTCGCCCGCTCCGTGACACGCGAGCTGCCGAGCGAGGGTGTCGAGACGGGATCGCTGCAGGTGCCGCCCGAGGGGTTCCCCGTGCTGTTCCTCGCCGACCACCCGGTCACCGGCGGCTACCCGGTCGTCGCGGTCCTGACGCCCCGGTCGGTCGACCGTGCCGCGCAGCTCCGGCCTGGTGATCCGCTCCGGTTCCGCATCCTCGACTGACCGACCCGGAACAAGCGCAGGGGGTCCGGAGTTGGCTTGGACACCGCTGACGAAAGGTTCCCCATGTCGATCACCGTCCTGCTCGAGGTCCAGTTCCAGAGCGACGCCCCCGAAGACGCGCTCCAGGGTGCGATCCGCGAGACGCTCGAACAGACCGCGTCGTTCCACGGCCTGGAGTCGCTCGAGGTCCTGGTCGACGACGAGGACCCGGCGCGCATGGTCGTCGTCGAGTCGTGGACGACCGCCGCGGACCACGACACGTACGTGGCCTGGCGTGCGACGCCCGAGGGTGCTCCGGCGATGGCACCGTTCCTCGAAGCGACACCGGTCACCCGCACCTTCGCGCGGACCATCCCGCTCAACTGAGCCGACACCGGCCCCGCCCCACGGCGCATGGGTCGGCGTCGGCCGCGGTCGGTCAGACCACGTCGTCGTCGGTGTCGAGCGGCACCGGCCGTTCGTCGTCGGGGAGCACTTCGTCGTCCGCGTCGTCGACCACCGGGAGGTCGTCGGGGTCGAGCACGGTCGGCTCCGGTTCGTAGTCGGTCTCCTGCGCCTCGCGGAAGTCGTCGAGGGTCTCGTCGTCCTTCGGATCGCTCATGGCCCCGAAGGTACCTCCGGATCCTCAGTGTGTCCGCAGACGATCACCACCCCGAAGCCGGTCATCGAGCGGCGTGCTCCCGGGCCTCCATGGCGTCCCAGGCGAAGCTCGCCAGCCAGTGGGTGGAGTAGTACTCCTCGCCCACGCTCACCGCGAGCCCGGAGGTCAGCAGCCGGTCGGCCGCGTCGTCGAGCAGGTCCGCGATGCCGGTGTCGTCCGAGCTGCCGGCACGGAGTGCGTCCGCGATGCGCCGGGCCGATCCCGCCCGCGACAGGTCGAGCCCGAACAGGTGCACCTGCTGGGGGTCGTTCTCGTCGCGCACCACCGTCGACCGCAGGATCGCGTCGCCCGGCTGCACCGCGGCGAAGAAGCCACGGGCCCACGTCGCGAACTCCGCAGCGGGCAGCACCGCACGCATCAGGTCGGCTTCGGCGAGACCGGCGGACAGGAAGTCGTGCCCACTCCGCTCCCAGGCGAACGGCCACCCGGCGTCCGCGCCGAACCAGTCCCGTGCTGCCCCCTCGACCGCTGCCGCCAGGGCCGGACGGTCGAGTGACCGGGCGGCCTCGAGCACGAGCAGCAGCCCGAACGCCGAGTTCGAGTGCACGCCGTGCCGGACCGGGTGCGCGGCGCCGTCGATCCACCGGACGACCAGGTCTTCGAGGACGTCGACGACGGGCGCGAACCCCGGTGCGAGTGCCCGGACGGCGGGCGCCTCGGATGCCGACACCTCGGCGGCGAGCCGTGCGAGCCAGGCCCAGCCGTAGGGGCGCTCGTAGTGCGGTGTCTCGCGCAGGTAAGCGGCCTCGGTCGCCAGGTGATCCGTCGTGAGGTGCGCCTGCAGGATCGAGGTGAGCCGGGCCTCCAGGTCGGTGGGCAGACCGTGCGCGACCAGGCGCGCCGCGAGCCAGTGCATGTGCACCGACGAGTGCCAGTCGTACGACGTGGCGAAGGCGGGGTGGAGCTCGACGGGCAGTGCCCGGTCGTCCGGCCCGGACGTCGCGTGGTGCGCGGCGTACGGGTACTCACGGGTCGTGTTGTCCGCGGCGACGGCCGCGAAGCGGTCGGCCCAGGCCGCCCGGGTCAGGTCGATCGGGGCGGCATCAGAATGCGACAAGGTACATGACTCCCATGTTGACGACGAGCAGGATGGCGGCGGTGGGGATCTGCGCCTTGATCGGGCCGTACTTGTCCCGCATCTCGAGCAGGGCGGCCGGCACCAGGTTGAAGTTCGCGGCCATCGGGGTGACGAGCGTGCCGCAGAAGCCGGCGAGCATGCCGATCGCGAAGATCGCGGCCGGGTTGCCGTCGAAGCCCTGCACCAGGACGGGCCAGCCGATCGCGGCCGTCATGATCGGGAACGCGGCGAACGCGTTGCCCATGATGATCGTGAACAGGGCCATGCCCAGGCAGTAGATGACCACTGCGGCGAGCAGTGAGCCGTCGGGCAGGACCGACTTGATGATCGTGCCGACCGCGTCGCCGACCCCCGCCTGGGTGAAGACGATGCCGAGGGTCGAGAGCATCTGCGGCAGCAGCGCCGCCCAGCCGATCGCCTGCAGGAGCCGACCGCCCTCGCGGATCGGGGTGGCGATCTTCGGCGGGCGCAGGACGAACACGGCCACGACCACGGCGAGGACCGAGCCGATGCCCAAGCCGGTCAGGGTCGCGCTCCCCTCGGCCAGCAGCGGTTCGCCGCCGAACGAGACGAGCGGGCCGAGCGTCGCGACCAGCACGGCGACCACGGGCACCACCAAGGCCGGGATGAAGAGCCGGTTGCCGTACTTCGTCGCGAACGCGGCACGCTCGTCCGGGCTGGTGGTGGCGAGCACACTCGTGCTGCCGCTGCCCGCGCTCGTGATCTTCTGCGTCACGCCGGTGGGTTCGGCGGGGCCGGTCTCCGCACCGGTACCGGCGCCGGGGATGCTCGCGACCCGGGTGCGGCTGGTCGTGCCGGTGAAGCCGAGTCCGGCGAGCGCGACCATCACGAGGACGGCGATGCCGAGCGTCCACGCCGGGATGCTGCCAGCGGCGACGAACGTGCCGGCGAAGAACGACAGGCCGAGGATGCCCCAGAACGCGGCGTTGCCCAGGCGCTTCGCGTGCGCGGTGTCGGTGACGATCAGGACGGCGACGGCGATGAAGAACGCGCCGATGAGCCAGTAGAGCCATTCGCTGGTGATCACGCTGCGGCCCCCAGGGTCGGAGCGTCGGCACGGGCGTCCGCCGCCATCTTGTCGAGTCGGCGGTCGAACAGCAGCAGGCGTCCGCCGTGGACGATCAGCGCCGCGATGCCCGTCGGGATCGCCCACAGGGCCAGGTCGATCGGTTCCAGCGACAGCCCGTAGGTCGCGTCGACGAACGTCGTGATGAGCAGGATGGAGCCGACCGCGACGAAGACGTCCTCGCCGAAGAACACCCCGACGGTGTCGGACGAGGCCGAGTAGCCCTTGATCTTCTCGCGCATGCGGTCATCGATCCGCCCGTACTTCTTCGTCGCCGCGCCCTCGGCCATCGGGTAGACCAGCGGGCGGACGGTCTGCGCCGGGCCACCGATGCTGGTCAGGCCGACCGCCGCGGTGACCTGCCGGATCACCAGGTAGCCGGCGAGCAGACGACCCGTCGTGAGCTTGTCGAGCTTCGCGATCAGACGCTTCGCCTGGTCCTGCAGGCCGTAGCGCTCGATCAGGCCGATGACGGGCAGGACGAGCGCGAAGGTCGTGACGGACCGGCTCGAGGCGAACCCGTTGCCGAACGCGTCGAGGATGCCGACGGGACCGATCCCGCCGATGGCCGCGGTCACGATGCCCGCGACCGTGACGACGAGGAGCGCGTTGACGCGCAACGCGAAGCCGACGATGACGACGGCGACGCCGATGAGGACGAACATGCGGGACAGTCTGGACCGCATTGTTCAACAATCGCAAGAGCCGGTTCTGCTCTGTAACACGCCCTTCACAAACGCCGCCCGTGCCAGGATCGGTGCCATGACCCGAACCGTCGGCGGCGCTGACTCCACGGCCACGCGGTTGCGCACCATGATCGCGTCGGGCGACTTCTCCCCCGGGGCGCAGCTGTCCGAGGAGCGGTTGAGCGATCAGCTCGGGGTGTCGCGGAACACCCTGCGCGAGGCCTTCCGGCTGCTCGCCCGCGACCGACTGGTCGAGCACGTTTTCAACCGCGGGGTGTTCGTCCGACGCCTCTCCGCCGCCGACGTCACCGATCTCTACGCGGCCCGGCGGGTTCTCGAAGAAGCCGCTGTGCGTGCCTGCTCCCCCGACTCGCCAGCCCTCGCCGCGGCCGCCGCAGCGGTCGCGGACGCCCGGGCCGCAGCAGCCGCGGGCGACTGGGGCGCCGTCGGCACCGCCGACATCCGGTTCCACACCGAACTCGTGCGCGCGGTGCCGAGCGAGCGGATCCACGCCCTGATGGACGGCCTGCTCGCCGAGATGCGACTCGCGTTCCTGACCACCGCCGACCCGGCGTCGTTCCACGCCGACTTCGTCGAACGCAACGACGCGATCGTGTCCGCGTTGCGCGGTGGCGACCAGGACGCCGCCTCGGCACTGCTCGCGGACTACCTCGACGACGCGGAGCGGACGCTGCGGGTCGCCGCCGGCGCAGCCGGCTGAGGGACGGCCAGGAGGCCCGGCGCGGCTCCGTCCCGCCCGCCCGGTCCGATCGCGGTCGCGCTGGTACCGGTCGAGCCCTCGGTCAGGACTTCCCGCCGAGCAGCGCCGTGACCGCGTCCACCACGACCTGGCGACGTCGCGGTGGCGTCACGGCCTGCACGAGCGGCTCGTACTCCGGAGCGGTCGCGCTCCAGAACGCAGCGGTGTGCAGGCCGAGCCCGAGCAGCACCGCGGGACGGAACGCCCGCGGCAGGACCCCGGCGCGCTGGGCGTGCTCGACCTCGGCCACCGCGTCGGCGTAGCTGGTCGCGACGGACTCGAGCGGGACGTCGGCGCGCTCGAGGCGGTGCCAGGTCGCGAGCCGCTGGGCCCAGGGGCGACGGACGTACGAGTCGTGGACCCGCCCGGCCCAGTCGGCGAGGTCGGCGGTGTCGAGTGGGGCATCGGCGAACGTCTCGGTCACGGTGTCAGCGACGAGGGCGTCGAACAGGCCCTCCTTGCTGCCGAAGTAGTGGAAGACCTGCGCCTTGTTGCTCGACGCCGCGGCACCGATCCGTTCGACCCTGCCGGCGGCCAGTCCGACCGCGGCGAACTCGTCCCGCGCGGCGAGCAGGAGTCGTGCGCGCATCGCGTCGGCAGCAGGGGGCGTGAATCGGGCCATGGCGACCACCGTACCGATCACGCGGCCCGCGACGCGGGTGCGACCGTCGCTCAGGGCACCTGATCCCCCGAACCTAGGATGAGCGAGTGACCCTCCGACTCCACGACCTGGACCTGCGGGGCTTCGCCTCGGACAACTACGCCGGCGTGCACCCCGAGATCCTCGCGGCCATCGCCGAGGCCAACGACGGCCACCAGACCGCGTACGGCGAGGACGTCTACACGGCGCGTCTCCACGAGGTGGTCCGGCAGCACTTCGGGTCGCAGGCCGAAGCGTTCCCGGTGTTCAACGGGACCGGCGCGAACGTCGTCGGTCTGCAGTCGATGCTGCCGCGTTGGGGTGCGGTGGTGTGCACCTCGACCGCGCACATCCACACCGACGAGGCCGGAGCACCCGAGCGCATCGGGGGCATCAAGCTGCTGACGGTCGATGCACCGGACGGCAAGCTCACCCCCGAGCGCATCGACCGGCAGGCCTGGGGCTGGGGCAACGAGCACCGTGCGCAGCCGCTCGTCGTGTCGATCACCCAGACCACCGAGCTCGGCACCGCCTACACGGTGGACGAGATCCGGACGATCGCCGACCACGTGCACTCGCTCGGCATGACGCTGCACATGGACGGCGCCCGCATCTCGAACGCCGCGGCGTCGCTCGGGGTGCCCCTGCGCGACTTCACCACCGACGCCGGCGTCGACGTGCTGAGCTTCGGCGGGACGAAGAACGGCATGCTCCACGGCGAGGCGATCATCGTGCTGAACCCCTCCGCGTCCGAGGGGTTGCACTACCTGCGCAAGATGAACATGCAGCTCTCGTCGAAGATGCGGTTCGTCTCCGCCCAGCTCATCGCCCTGCTCAGCGACGACCTGTACCTGCGCTCCGCCGGGCACGCCAACGCGATGGCCGCCCGCCTGCGCGGTGCACTCGAGGCCGGCATCGCCGACGGCAGCATCCGAGGTGTCGGCTTCAGCCAGCAGACCCAGTCGAACGGGGTCTTCGCGACCCTGCCCGCCGGCGTGGCCGACCGGCTGCGGGAGCACTTCCGGTTCTACGACTGGGACGCCAGCCGCAACGAGGTGCGGTGGATGTGCGCGTACGACACCTCGGAGCAGGACGTCGACGACTTCGTCGCAGCCCTGACGCGCGAGCTCGACGCCGCCTGAGCCGGCCCGGCGCACTCCGGCGCGGCGGTCAGATCACCCGAACGGGATGACCCGCACCACGATCGCCACAACGAGCATCGCCATCGCGACCACGGCGGCCCGCCACAGCACCTTCTTGTGGTGGTCGCCGAGGTTCACGTTGGCGAGCGACACCAGCAGCAGGATCGCGGGGACGAGCGGGCTCTGCATGTGCACGGGTTGCCCGACGACCGAGGCGCGGGCCATCTCCGCCGGTGTGATCCCGTACGCCGAAGCGCTCTCGGACAGCACCGGCAGGATCCCGAAGTAGAACGCGTCGTTGCTCATGAAGAACGTCAGCGGCATGCTCAGGATGCCGGTGATGCCCGCCAGGTACGGGCCCATCGAGTCCGGGATGACCGCAACGAGCCAGTCGGCCATCGCAGCGACCATCCCGGTGCCGTCGAGCACCCCGATCAGCACCCCGGCGGCGAACACCATCGACACGACACCGACGATGCTCGGGGCGTGCGCGACGATCTGCGCGGTCTGCTGCTTGAGCTGCGGGAAGTTCACGAGCAGGGCGATCGCCGTGCCGATCATGAACACGAAGTGCAGCGGCAGCAGGCCCATCACGAGCGCCACCATCACGGCGACGGTCAGTGCCAGGTTGAACCAGATGCGCTTCGGGCGCAGGGTCGGACGGTTCGGGTCGAGCATCGTCTCGGCCATCGTGCCGGTGCCCGCGCCCTCGTCCGTCGCACCGGTTCCGTCCACGCCGTCGCCGTCCGCACGTCGGCCGTCGGCCTTCCCGCCGCGCAGCCCGAGCGCGACCGTGGGGCTCGTGAACATCCCGCCGCCGGTCCCGCCGACCGCCGCGAGCACGCGCGACCCGACCCGGGCGTTCGCGCGCTCCGGCACCCCTGCACCCCGCGAGGCCTCGGTGAACTCGATCAGCCCGAGGCGCTTCCGCTCCCGCAGCCCCATCGTCCAGGCGAACGTGAAGCACAGCAGCAGCCCCACCACGAGCGACGGCACGAGCGGGACGAAGATGTCCGTCGGGTCGATCTTCAGTGCAGCGGCGGCCCGGGCGGTGGGACCACCCCACGGCACGATGTTGAGCGTGCCGTTCGTCAGACCGGCGACGCACGTCATCACGACCGGGCTCATGCCGAGCTTCAGGTAGATGGGCAACATCGCCGCGGTCACCACGATGAACGTCGTCGAGCCGTCCCCGTCGAGCGAGACCGCGCCCGCCAGCAGGGCCGTCCCGAGCACGATCTTCGCCGGGTCGTTGCCGGTCACCCGCAGGATGAACCGGACGAGGGGGTCGAACAGGCCGACGTCGATCATCAGCCCGAAGTACATGATCGCGAACATCAGGAGCGCTGCCGTCGGCGCCAGGGTGCCGATCGCCTCGGTCACCATGTCGCCGAGTCCCAGGCCCGCCCCCGCGAACAGGCCGAACACGGTCGGCACGATGATCAGCGCGAGCATGGGCGACATGCGCTTGGTCATGATCAGGACCATGAAGGTCAGGACCATCGCGTACCCGAGGATGACGAGCATCAGGACTCCTTCGTCCGTGTCTGGCGGTCCGGGCACGCTACGACCCGGCCTGGAGGCGCGGCGCGCTTCTGCACATTGGCGCACCATCGCGCGTTGACCGCATTCTGCGCATTGTGCGCGAGCAGGTCGGCGCACCCTCCGTACGCTGGGGTCGTGACCGACGACCGTTCACGGCGCCCCAGGCTCCGCTTCGCCACCCAGGTGCTCGTCCTGCAGCTCGCCGTGGTCGTCGCCGTCGTCGCCCTGACCAGTGCCGTGTTCGTCCGGATCGAGGTCACCCGGCTCGAGCGCGCTGCCGAGGGGACCGCACTGGCGATCGCGCAGAGCGTCGCCGCCCAGTCCGACGTCCGGGCCGCGGTCGCCCGGCTCAGCGTCGACGGCACCGACCTCGACCGAGCGGCCCTCGCCGACGGGCCCGTCCAGCGTGCTGCCCTTGCCGCCCAGCGCCGGACCGGGGCGCTCTTCGTCGTGGTCACCGACGACCGGGGTGTCCGGCTGGCCCACCCCGACGTCGACCGCATCGGCGAGATGGTGAGCACCTCCCCCGACGCCGCACTCGCCGGACGCGAGACCGTGTCCTGGGCCCGCGGCACGCTCGGCGAGTCGGCGCGGGCGAAGGTGCCCGTCTCCGCACCCGCAGCCGGCGGGGCGGGGACGAGCCGCGCCTCCCGGCAGTCCACCGTCGTCGGCGAGGTGAGCGTCGGGTTCACCCGGGCACGCGTCTACGACACCCTGGTCGAGGACAGCATGCCGGTGATCGGTGCCGGGCTGGCGGCGGTCCTGCTCGCGCTGATCGCGTCGGTGCTGATCCGACGCAGGTTGGTGCGGCTGACGCTCGGGCTGCAGCCGGAGGAGCTCGTGACGCTCGTGCAGAACCAGCAGGCCGTGCTCGGCGGGGTCGGTGAAGGCGTCATCGCGATCGGCCCGTCGGGGGACGTCACCGTCTGCAACCCCGAAGCCGTGCAGTTGCTCGGGCTGGCGGACCCGGTCGGGCAGCCGGTGGGTTCCCTCGACCTGCCCGCGCCGCTCGGGTCGATGCTCGACGGGGGTTCCGCCGCTCCGGCGAGCGCCACGATCGTCGCCGGACACCGGGTGCTGCTCGTCGACGTCCGCACCGTGTCCCGCGACGGACGCGACCTGGGCCGGGTCGCTGTCCTGCGCGACCGCACCGACGTCGAGGCCCTGACCCGGCGGCTCGACGCCGTCGGAGCGATGAGCACAGCGCTCCGGGCGCAACGCCACGAGTTCGCGAACCGACTGCACGCGATCTCGGGGCTGCTCGACATCGGCGAGACCGCACGGGCGCGGGCGTACCTGGCGGACGTGCAGGAGCGCGGGCCGCTGCGGTACCCGGTGCAGCACGCCGACCGGTTGACCGAGCCGTACCTGCAGGCGTTCCTCGGGGCGAAGGGCGTCGAGGCCGCCGAGCGCGGGGTGCTGCTGCGGATCGGGGCGGAGACGCTCGTGCAGGGGACGATCACCGAGCCGGGCGACGTCACGACCGTGCTCGGCAACCTGGTGGACAACGCGGTGACGGCGGCCCTCCGCGGGGACGAGCGCACGCGGGACGGGGGCTCCCCGTGGGTGGAGGTCGAGGTGCTCGACGACGGCACGACCCTGCACCTGTCGGTGATGGACTCCGGGCCGGGGGTGCCGGACGGTGCCGCGGACTCGGTGTTCGTCCGCGGCACTGCGACCACCGCGTCCGGGGACGTCGCGCAGGTGCACGGGCTCGGGATCGGGCTGCCGTTGTCGCGGGAGATCGCCCGGCGGCACGGTGGCGACGTGTGGCTCGCCTCCCCCGGCGGCGACGACCACGGCGCGGTGTTCTGCGCCCGACTGGAAGGAGTGGTGTCGTGAGTTCCGTGTTCACCGTGCTGGTGGTCGACGACGACTTCCACGTCGCAGACCTGCACCGGCGGCAGGTCGACCAGGTACCGGGCTTCCGGGCGCTCGAACCCGTCGGGACCCTCGCGGGTGCTCGCTCCGCGCTGTCGGGCGGAGCCGTGGACCTGGTGCTCGTCGACGTGTACCTGCCCGACGGCAGCGGCCTCGACCTGCTGCGGTCGATCGACACCGGCGCCGACGCCTTCGTGCTGAGCGCGGCCTCGGACTCCGGCACCGTGCGCCGGGCGATGCGGAGCGGAGCGCTCGCCTACCTGATCAAGCCCTTCGCAGCCGGGGTGCTGGCCGAGCGGCTGCAGGCGTACGCGCGGTCGCGGAACGTGCTCGACGAGCGGTCGACCCTCGATCAAGAGGCCGTCGAGCGGGCGTTCCGGATCCTGCACGCCGGGGACAGCGGTGGGGCGTCGCCGTCCCGGGCGGCCACTGCTGCGCTGGTGCTCGAGCAGCTCGTCGCTGGTGAAGAACGATCGGCCGCCGAGGTCGCTGCGGCGATCGGGGTCTCGCGGGCGACGGCGCAGCGGTACCTGGCGCAGCTGACGGCCGACGGGACGGTGGCGATGCAGTTGCGGTACGGGGCTGCGGGGCGGCCGGAGCACCGGTACGTGCGGCGGTGAGCGAGTTCGTCCGGTACCAGAGCGCCGTTCCCAACCGTCGCGGGCGGTTCCCGGGGGTCTTCGCCCTCGCCAACGGTCTGCAGCGGGACGGCAGGCTCAGTGACGCCGAGACCAGGTGGCTCCGAGAAGCGAACCTGCACGCGACCGCGATGTACACGGACCCGACCACAGTGCAGCCCGCCTGCTACGACGAGACCCGCAACCCCGGGGCCCGGGCCTGGTTCACCGCCGACGCCGTCGAGCTGCTCGAGATGGTCGGCCCGTACCTGGAACTCCTCGACCGCCACGGGATCCCGTGGAGGCAGCTCGTGACCCGCTCGCCGGGTCGGATCGTCTACCGGGACGCGGTCCAGGTCGTCGCGGTGCCACACACGCACGCTGACGCCTGGCCCTTCCGGCCGACACGGGAGGGGCGGACGCCCTAGCCCTGTCCCTGGTCCGTGAGCCGCCATCCGGACGCCGTCTTCGTGAAGCAGAAGCTCCAGGTGCGCGTCCCGTTCATCGGCTCCGATTCCTCCGACGCTCGACTCGTCACCGTCGTGTCGACGCAGGACTCTGTCGTGTGGCCGGGGTTGAACGGCACCGATTCCGCCTTGTCCGCGACGGTGTACTTCCGCAGCGTCGGGTTCCGGCACCACGCCCACGTGCTGTCGAGCGTCAACGCCTTCGTCACGTCACACCGTTGCGCCTCGGCCGCAGCGAGGTACGCCTTCGTCACCTCGACCGGAGACGCTGACGACGGCGGCAGGTCGGGCGAGCTGCACCCGGTCATCAGTGCCAGCCCAGCTGTCACCACGATGGTCGTAGCGAGGGTGCGCGTCAGGAGCGGCGAACGCCCCGGCAGCCTGCTCGTCCGCACCTGCACCCCTCACACTGCCGCCGACGGTCCGACGGTCCGGCGGTCTCGGCAAGCGAAGCGCACGACCTCGCACCAGCGCAATGAGTACCCCCACAGCCGCGCTGCCCACTTCTCGCCGACTCAACCCCTTGCGTATTTCACCGGATACCGGCAGGTTGGACTCGTGCGACGCAGCGGGTGCATTGCAAGTCCGCTTGAGCGCGCAACGACCCCGGAAGGAGACCGCACATGATCGCCATCGAGATCGTCGCCGCCGCGCTAACCGTCGTCCTAGTCGCCTTGCCGGCGCGCGGCGTCATCGGCAGGAACGGGATCGCCGGCATCCGCACCAGGGCAACCATGCGCAGCGACGAGAACTGGCTCCTCGGCCACCGCGCAGCGGTCGTCCCGACGAGCATCGCCGGTGGCGCGACGGTGGTCGTGGGCCTGGTCTCCGTCGGACTCGGACGCGCCGACGACGTTCCCGCGTTCGTCGCCTGCGCCGTCACCCTCGTCGGCGGGGCGCTCTGGAGCGTGGTCGCCGCAGGCCGCGCGACCAGATGACGGACAGGAGGCACGGGGCGGCGCCGCAAGCGGCCTCCAGACCGTCAGGTGGTCCCGTGACGATCTGCACCCGCGCGGGCATCTCGGGGCGCAGCACCGTCGGGCCGGACACCCCGGTGTGTAGATTCGACTCCATGGCGACCTGGGGGAAGTCGGGGACACAGCGCTTCGCAGCAGTGGCATCGGGGAGTTCGAGCCGCGGAAGACGTCGTCGGCTGCGGCGTGTGGTGTGGGTGCCGCTTGCGATCGGCTGCGCAGTCCTCACGCTCGCAGGATGCGCCGAAGACGAGCCCCCGGCCGTCTACCCAGACGTCCGGTGGGTTGGCGCAGCACCATCGGGGCCGCTCGAGAAGGACCCCTGGGTACGAGCAGTCCGCGCAGAGCTCGAAGCGGAGGCTGTGGCGCGCAACCGGAACGACTTCAGCATCCCCGAACTCGCTCACAGCGCGACGCCTTCCTACATCGATCGCCTCGCCAGCGTGGCGATGGAGACGCTCCGCCAGAACCACGACACCGACCTCTTCGCCGGCCCCTGGCCGTTCGCACCCACAGAGGTCGAACTGGGCAACGGGAACAACGGTGAGGACGTGGCAGCTGTCCGCGGCTGCAAGGCGCGCAACTGGACCATGACCCCGGGGCGATCGCTCGGCAGCCTCGATGCCGGGTACGGAGTCGAGTACCGGCTCGAGCGTGATGGCAACGGAGTGGTGCGAGTCGATTCGTTCGCCGGGCTCCCGAACTGCGATGGTCGTGTTCCGCTCCGCGTGGCGATGTTCGATCCGGTGCCCGAGCCGTCGTCAGTGACCGATGTGAATGAACTCGTCAGGCCTGACGGAACGACCGTCGGGCGACCTCGACGATAGCCGCGGAACGCATGCCCGCACGGGTGGCGTCTGGGCGGGAGGCGAACACGTCGATCGCCTCGACGACGCGGTCGAACCGCCTCGACCGGCCGGTACGAGCACCCGACAGCCGCGTGCTCGACGTCACGTGCGGTCAGACAGACCGAGGCCCGGGTCGGCGATCGGCTGGAGGTGAGAGGATTCGCTCGCGTCCGCACTGCCGCGGCGTCCACGACTTGCGTGTCGTGCGCGGATATCGATTTCAAACAAGACCGAGTCGGCCTTGCTGTGAGGTGGCCCCAGTGGTCTTGTTGGAAGCGGAACGTGCAGGCTCCCTGCGGCGCGAGCTGGAAGCCGCGCGTGCGGACGGCCACGCGCGCACACGGCTGGAACCGTTCCCGAGCCGCGCGGGCGCACGGTGGCTGCTCCGGCTCGCGTTCGCCGTCCCGTTCCTGATCCTCGCCGTCGTCAGCGCCGACCCCACCGTGGCCGACGTCACCGTCAACCGCTCCGTCGTGGACCACGTCGCGACCCTGAGTTGGGACCGGGCGGACGTCTCGTGGCTCAGTGAGCTCTACCCGCCGCTGGGCACGGTCCTGGTGCGGCTCATCCCCGGTGGCGCCGCCGGCCTCGCGGCGGCCGGGGCCCTGGTCGCCGGGATCCTGCTGCAGCAGTTGCTCGAGGCCATGGTCCAGCGACGCTTCCCCTGGTGGAAGAGCACGGTCTTCCTCGTCGCGATCGGCGCGAACCCGCTCTTCGCATACACCGCCACGGGCAACTTCGAAGCGCTCCTCGGCATCGCACTGTTCGGGATCGGCGCGATCAACATGGTCCGCTTCGTCTCCAGCCGGAACACCAAGGCGGGCTTCGAGTCCGGGATCCTCTTCATGCTCGCGGCGTTGGCGGATGCTTCGGGGCTCGTCCTCGTGGTCGCGGCGGCGATCACCGCCCCACTGCTCTCCGTCGCCCGGCGGAGCGAGTCGGGGGCGCGATGGTCGAACGTGCTCATCGTGCTGTTCCCGACGATCGCGGTCTTCGGGGCGGTGATGTTCCTCGAGGCGCTGTTCGGACGGAACCCGTTGCTGGTGTTCCAGAACGCCGTCCACTACGACCCCGCGCTCTGGGCGCTCGTCCCGGAGCTCGTCACGACACTCAACGGGCTGCTCATCCTCGCCCCGGTCGTGAGTGGTTGCGCCCTGGCGCTGCTGAGCCGGCGCCCCGGCTCGGTCCTGATCTCGGTGTTCGTCTTCGGGGCACTGATCATCGGCTACGTGGGCGGCCTCATCCCGGTGAACTCCGCGGGCAACGTGTTCCTCATCATGACGATGATGGGCATCGCCGTGGTCCCCGCCGCCCGGACCACCCGGGTGAGTGGCCTGATCGCTGCCGTGGGCGCAGCGCAGATCGTGATCGCGTGGGCGGCTGCGTTCAACCGGCCGATCACGCTGCAGTGGATGGCCGCCATCGGTGCATCGCTCGGGTGGTGGTGACGCGTGACGACCCCGCACCCCTCCGGGCTCGGCCGGCACACGGCCACGTCCCGACCCGACGAACTCACCGAACTCGAGGCCTCCGGGATCGACCCGGCGTTGCAGCGCCCCGGATCCGGACAGCGGTACCTCGCCGAGGACTGGATGCCGGTGCGCGTGCTGCAGGACGGCAGCATCCTCGTCCTCACCTCCGGCCGAGCCGACGACGCCACCCTCGGCGATGCGCTGTCCGAGGAGCTCGGGGCTCCGGTCACGTTCGTCTCGGTCGACAGCTGGACGCTCCGCCGTGCCGTGCTGAGCCAGTTCCACGGCGCCGTCGCCGACGCTGCCGCGAACGAACTCCACGACCGGAACCCGACGCTCTCCGCCCGCGTCGTCTTCTCGCGGTCGCAGAAGGCCTCGGGCATCGTCCTCGCCGTGATCGCCGTGGCGTGCGGGATCGTCTGGCCCGTCCAGACCGCCATCGCAGCACTGATCGCAGCGAGCCTCGTGTTCCTCGCGGGGACGGGCTTCAAGTTCGTCGTCGCCACGCAGGGCGCCCGCTACGACGTCGTCGAACGGATCACCGACACCGAGGTCGCCGCTCTGGACGACGCCGACCTGCCCGGGTACACGGTCCTGGTCCCCGTGTTCCGCGAGGCGAACATCGTCGCCCAGCTGATCGACAACCTCGGCGGCCTGGACTACCCGGTACACAAGCTCGAGGTCATCATCCTGACCGAGGAAGAGGACCAGGAGACACGGGACGCGATCGCCGCGGCGAACCCACCGCCGCACTTCCGCGTCATCAGCGTGCCGAAGGGGCACCCGCAGACGAAGCCACGTGCCTGCAACGTCGGGCTCTACGTCGCGACCGGCGACTTCCTCGTGATCTACGACGCCGAGGACACCCCCGACCCCGACCAGCTGAAGAAGGCACTGATCGCGTTCGAGCGCGGTGGCGAGGCCACGGTGTGCGTGCAGGCGGCGCTGAACTACTTCAACGCCCGCGAGAACGTCCTCACCCGCATGTTCACGCTGGAGTACTCGTACTGGTTCGACTACATGCTGGCCGGTCTGGACCACGCGTCCCTGCCGATCCCCCTGGGCGGCACGTCGAACCACTTCCGCACGGCGTCGCTCATCGAGCTCGGCGGCTGGGACCCCTACAACGTGACCGAGGACGCCGACCTCGGCATCCGGGCGAGCGCTGTCGGGTACCGGGTGGGCGTCATCAACTCCACCACGATGGAGGAGGCCAACACCTCGGTGCCGAACTTCATCCGGCAGCGGTCCCGGTGGATCAAGGGCTACATGCAGACGAGCCTCGTCCACGCGCGGCGGCCCGTCGCACTGGTCCGTGAGATCGGACTCGTCCGGTTCGCGGCGTTCGTCCTGCTCATCGCTGGCACCCCGGCGACGTTCCTCTGCGTGCTGCCGTTCTACGCGCTCACCGTCGTCACGTTCTTCCTGCCGCGCGAGACCGTCGATGCGCTGTTCCCGGTGTGGGTGCTGTGGCTGTGCCTGTTCAACTTCCTGGTCGGCAACGCGATCATGATCTACCTGTCGATGATGGGCCCGTTCAAGCGCGGGACCTTCCACCTGATCCTCTGGTCGCTCCTGAACCCCGTGTACTGGACGCTGCACTCCATCGCCGCCTACAAGGCGCTCTGGCAGCTCCTGACCCGGCCGCACTACTGGGAGAAGACGGAGCACGGGCTGACGACACAGGGGCCTGCGGCGGACACGACGAGCTGACGGGCAGGCCCTCGACTCAGCCCACGACGAGCGTTCGTGGCGATCGGGTCCGCGCAAGGGTGACCAGGAGCGCGCCGTAGGCGACCAGGGCAGGCACCAGCATCCACGCTCCGGTCGGGACCATCGAGTAGACGACGAAGAACGCCAGGTAGACGACGAGGTTGATCGCGAGCGTGACCTGCGAAGCCCAGGTCCACATCGCTTTCGTGACGGTGTCGCCCTGATCCTGGAACGACGAGTTCAGCCACGCCCGCGACGACCCCGAGAGCCAGCTCGATCCGTACCCGAGGAGGAAGAACGCGCCGACCGCCGTCACCACCGTGGTGACGTCCGACGGTCTCGCCACGGCGAGCACCGAAACCGCCAGGAAGCCTGCGGCCAGCGCCACTGCTGAGATCGACGTGGGCACACGGTCGTTCCCGGGGACCAGATCCTGCACGCGACTCCGTCGCAGGTTGCTGAGGAGCACGACGAGGCCACCGCATCCGTAGGCGGCGAGCATCCATCCGAACGTGGCTTCACCGAGCTTCACCACCTGGAACACGAGGGGCGTCTCGATGATGTTGAGGACCGCGCCCGCGATGAGCAGGAGCATCCACAGCCGCGTGGCGGGTTGTCGCCAGGCCCACAGATCCGCCCCTTCCACACGGACCAGGGCGGCGAATCCCGGCAAGCGGAACCAGCTCCCCGTGCGCAGTTCGGTCGCCGTCCTCCCGCCATGATCGCGAGCCGCTCGCAACGCACGTCCGACACCGCCGTGAGCCCACATGGCTGCTCCGACGCCGACGAACATCAGCGCATTCAGGAGCAGCAACCACGTCGGCCCGATCACTGGGAGCAGTGAACCTCCCACGGCCGGCGCGACGGCGAGGGTCACTGCCGACGTTGCGCTCACCGAGCGGAGCACCACCGGACGCTCAGTGGCAGTGACCGACGAGCTCACGAGCGACAGCAGGAGCGGATTCGCAACCGCACGGACGATCATGCTCGACCCCGCGTACACGTAGACCACCCACAGGTGCTCGACGAAGAACGCCGCGCCGACCGTCATCACGGCCAGGGTGACCTGGCAACCGATCCACGCCGTGCGGACGCTCTCGATCGGAACGGCTCGAGCGATGTGACCGGCGACGAGCAGTGCCGGGACCGTCTGCGCCAGGAACAGCCCCGCGCTCGCGGTCGACCCGGCCTGGGTCTGCACGTAGACGATCAGCGCCAGGTAGGTGAACCAGTTCCCGATCCCGTACGTCAGCGACACGAGGGGGAAGAAGACGCGCAGGGGCATCGCTCTCCTCCTCACCTCCGCCGAGCCCCGCAGCCGCCGCCGACGTCCCAGCCGGCGTTGGGGCACCTCGGGTTGAGACGACAGTAGGACGCCTGCTCGCGCCTTCCCATGAGGGAGTGGAAAGGGAACCACCCAAGCGGTGCCGACGGCGCTGATGCGTTGTCGGACCGACCACACGACGGTCTGGAGGCGCGTGGCGGCGCCGCCACGCGCCTCCAGGCCGTCATCCGGTCACGTCGGGGGCGCGCCGGCGCGTCCCTAGGGTGGTGGGATGCGATCGCTCACCAAGCTCGATGACTGGAGCAGGTCCGACGTCGACGCCGTCTTCGACCTGGCCGACGACTACCGCGACGGCCGAGGGCCCGCGACGGCGGGCTCCGCGGTGATGTTCTTCCCGTCCACGAGCCTGCGGACCCGGGTCACGTTCGAACGGGGCGCGTCCCTGATGGGCCTGCAGCCGATCGTGTTCCCCGACACCACGCTGGACAAGCCAGAAGCGTTGACGGACGTCGCGCAGTACCTGGCTGCGTGGGCTGACATCCTCGTCGTGCGCCATCACGACCTCGCCGTCGTCGAGGGTCTGGCCGCAGCAGCGGCACTGCCCGTGGTGAACGCGATGACCGACGAGAACCACCCCTGCGAGGTGCTGTCGGACCTGTACGCGCTGCGGCAGCGAGGCGACATCTCGTCGCTCCGATACCTGTTCGTGGGTGCTGACGGCAACGTCGCTCGGGCGTGGCAGGAAGCGGCTCGGGTCCTGCAGCTCGATCTGGTCCAGTGCTGCCCCGCCGAGCTCGCCTCCCCGGGTGCCGTGTGGACGGACGACCTGGAGACCGCCGTCCGGTCGGCGGACGTGATCCTCACCGACGGCCCCGGTCAGCACGCCCGAGCCCTCGAACCGTTCCGGATCACCGCGGCCCTGCTCGACCTCGCGCCGACAGGGGTGCTGCTCGACCCGTGTCCACCCTTCGTGCGCGGTCGGGAGTTCAGCACCGATGCGCTCGAACACCCTGCCTTCGTCGGGCACGCCTTCAAGGCCGCGCTGCTGCCGGTCCAGCAAGCCGTCATGGCACACTGCCTCGAACTGCCGTCCGCGACGCCGTAGGTTGGCGGCGTGAAGCCGAAGCCGAAGCCTGTCCGACGCAACCCGTGCTGGGCCGTCGCGCTCGTGTACCTGTTCGGGGGCGTGCTCGCGCTCGTCGCCGGTCGGATGCTCCCCTGGCAGGACCAGGACCGTCAGGACCCCGACTACTGATGCACGCGGCCGTCATGGCCGTGTCGGCATCGGGCCGGTTGGGCGGGACAACCCGTCGGTGCGGCCGTCGGACTCGCGTCCGGCTCAACATCGGCTACCGGGCCAACCCGCGTTCGTAGAGGCTGGACGCGAGTTTGCGCCCGCCGTCGAGGGAGGTCACCGTCACATCGCGAACGTGCCGGAACCCGAGCTGGCCGGAGAAGCGCCGCAAACCCGCGTTGTCCGTCGCGCAGTCGAGACGAACGCAAGCAGCCCCACGGTCGGCAGCTCGTGCCTCGACCCACGCCAGCAGTCGTTGCCCGAGCCTGCTGCCCCGGTGCGTCTGAGCAACAGCCAGCCGGTGCACGTACACCGCGGGACTGCTGTCCGCTCCCCATGTCTCCGGGTCGGAGTCGGACACCGTGACCATCGCCACGATCACCTGGTCCTGGCGCACCACGAAGAGACGCCCCTGCTCTGCGTCGCGCAGGAGAACGGCGTCGGGAACTGGGTCCTGCCACTGGTCGATCCCTCGCGCGCGGAGCCACTGCCGTGCGCCGTCGATGAGCGCCTGAGCCGCGGAGACATCCGCGGACGTGGCTGTTTCGACCGTCAGTACGTCTCGATCCATGGAACGACGCTACGGGAGCGGCCTCGCCGGAGAGGTGCTGAAGCGCCGCGCGCTCGTGGTCTGATGGCGATAGTTGCTCGAGGTGCAGATCGCACCTGCAAGGTTGTGCTTCGTATTGATATGCAGCACTCTGGCTGGGTTCGCCGTGATCTCGGCGACGACGCGTGGAGGAAGAACATGACGAAGGCCGCTCAACGGGGACGAGCGATGAGCACGCCACGATTCGGGCTCTCGGTGCGCAGAGCCACCACCGTCGCCCTGATGATGGCGACCATCGGTGCCGCCTTGCTCGCGATCGACAACCTGCTCGGATTCGTCAGTGCACACCTCATCGCGGCGGGCTTCGTCACGACCGTCGCGGTGGTCTCCGTGTCGGCCGGGGTGGGAGCCGCTGCGGGCGCCGCGCTCACTCGCGACGGGGCACGCGCACTCCTCGCCGTCGCCGTCGTCGGTTTCGTGGCCGCGCTGTCACCAGCGACCGAGAGCCATATGTGGCTCCCCGTGTCGATCGCGATGCAGGCCCTCGTCCCGTTGGCGTTCGCCGCGGGCGGGTTGCTCGCCCTCCACAGCCAGCGGGAGTTCGCCGCGGTTCGAGCCCTGACGGTGATGCTCCTGGGGCTCGCCGCCGCCTGGATCGTCACTGCGTTCGTCCCGGTGGCGCTCGTGGCGTTCTTGGTCGTGCAGGCGGGCACACTGCTCGTCGCGGCCGTCCTCAGCCTGGAATCCGTTCTTCGCCGGGTCCGGGGTCTTGCGCGTGAGCTGTGGTCGAGCGCGGAGGTGCGTTGAGGGGTCGGCTCACGGCTCCGCTTGACCGCGATGTCGGTGGGCCGCGATGCGCCTTCGACGTGGTTCGGATACGAACCTGCGCCGTGTGATCCACCTGCGGTAGAAAGATGGCGCCGTCTCGCGGGTCGACGACGTGCAGGGCTGAGAGGGAGCGCGTGGTGGCACGTCAGAACAGGACCTCGTCCCGATCGTCCACAGCGCCTGCGCCACACCACGTCAGACGAACCGTCGCAGCCGGTCTGGCGATCGCGGTGTCTGCGGCAGCCCTGATCGGCATCGATGTGATCGCCGGGTCAGCTGCCGGGTCGACCACCTCGACGGTGACGGTCACCCAGGTCACCGCGACGACCACCGCCAGCTCCACCGGCACCGCCGTTCGCACCACCCTCAAGATCAAGAACACTGCCGCCGTGCGGAAGCCGGCTTCCTCCGCTTGGCTGTACCTGTCCGCCGGCACGAAGAAGTACACGCTCGGCCGGGTCGCGGTGAAGGCGCTCTCCGCTGGTTCGAGCACCTCGGTCACCGCAGTGCGCGGGACCCCTTCCCGTACCGCGGCCGGCAACTACTCCGTCCTCGCCTGCGCCGGTGCGTACTCGGCGAAGCAGTGCCGCACGTCGACCGCGACCGTCACCACCAAGCCGACGACCCGCGCGCGTCCGGAGACGGGCGTGATGCTCGACGTCGCTCGCGCCTACTACCCCGTGGCGCTGATCAAGCGGTACATCGACCTGCTCGCCGACGACGGTGGGCGCTTCCTGCACCTGCACCTCACCGATGACCAGAACGTCGGGATCGAGAGCACGGTGCTCGGCCAGACCCTCGCCAACGCTGATCTCGACGACGGCGTGTACACGAGCCGCGTGACCCATCGTCCGTTCCTGAGCGTCGCGCAGGCACGTACGATCTCCTACTACGCAGCGAGGCGGGCTGTCGCGATCGTGCCCGAGATCGACACTCCGGGCCACATGGCTGCGGCATTCGACCTGCTCCAGGCGCAGCACGGCACGAAGTGGGTCGATCGCATCCGTTCGGGCGAGAACGAACTCGACACGTCGACGCCCGGGAGCCTCGCGCTGGCGAAGAAGCTGTACGCAGAGGTGCAGCGGACCTTCCCCGCCAGCCGAACCATGCACATCGGCGGTGATGAGTGGGGCGACGACGTCTCGGCCGCCGAACGGGTCGCGTGGATGAACGCGATGGCGGCCGCTCTCGGCAACCGCGAGGTCTGGGCCTGGAACGACGGGATAGATCGGGTCGCGGTCGGGCGACTGGACCCGCGCATCCACGTCACGTACTGGAGCTTCGACGGCGACACCGAGGACGCAGCCGAGCGGCGCGAACGGCGAGCGCGGCGGGCGAGTGCGGTCGACCTGCAGCAGGCCGGGATCGACATGCTCAACTACAACTCGTACTACCTGTACGAGGTGCCGACGGACCTCGACCCGGCCGACAGCGAGTACACCGTCGCCGATCTCCGCGAGAACTGGTCACTCCGGACGTGGGACGGCGACTCCGGTTCGCTGCTCGCGGCTCCGATGTCGGGCGCGGCCGTCGCGATCTGGGGTGAGGACCTCGAAGACCCGCCATCTGACGCGCTCCTGCGGTGGAGCGCACCGCACGTGACGGCGATGATCGAGACCGCAGCCTCCTGACGGACGCATGTCGGGCCTCCAGGCCGATCGCTGGAACCGCCGGACCCGCCGCCTGCCTACCCGAGCGGCTCGACGCCGTAGCTGGTGACCACCGCACGCAACTCGTCCAGGTACGCCTGCGCCTGCACGGTGAGGGGAACTGAAGCGTGCGCGATCCAGCCGATCTCGATGCGTTCGTCGACGTCGAGGGGGATGGCGACGATCTCGGGGTCGAGGTCGTCGCTGATGAGCCCGGTGGAGATCGTGTACCCGCCGAGGCCGATCATGAGGTTGAAGATCGTCGCTCGGTCCGAGACGCGGATCTCCCGCTTGCTCGACATCGTCGACAGGATCTCCTCGGCCAGGTAGAAGGAGTTGTTGGCACCCTGGTCGAAGGTGAGCCGCGGCAGGTCGGCGAGGTCCTCGAGGGTCGCGCGCTCCCGTGACGCGAGCGGGTTCCGCCGGGCCACGAAGATGTGCGGCTGCGCGACGAAGAGCGGTGTGAACACGACCCCGGCGTCCCGCAGCAGCTTGCCGAGCACCTGCTTGTTGAAGTCGTTGCGGTAGAGGATGCCCACCTCGCTGCGCAGGGTGCGGACGTCCTCGATGATGTCCCAGGTGCGCGTCTCACGCAGCGAGAACTCGTACTCGTCCGCAGCCGCCGCTTCGACCATCCGGACGAAGGCCTCCACCGCGAACGAGTAGTGCTGGGCGGACACCCCGAGCAGCCGACGCGACCGCTGTCCGCCGACGTAGCGCTGCTCGAGCAGGGAGACCTGCTCGACGACCTGTCGGGCGTATCCGAGGAACTCGACGCCGTCGACGGTGAGCACGACTCCTCGGGCCGAGCGGGTGAACAGCGGGCGCCCGATCCGCGTCTCCAGGTCCTTCATCGCCGCGGACATCGTCGGTTGCGACACGTAGAGCAGGTCGGCCGCTGCGCTGATCGAGCCCTCCGTCGCGACCTCGATGAAGTACCGGAGCTGCTGCAGGGTGATGTCGTTCGAGACACGGGCCATAGGCCGAGGCTATACCGGTGCATAGCGTCTCGGTATTACCTGATGGCCCGGGAATCCGGCCATGATCGAGGCACCCCTTCCCCAGCGCCCGCGGGCGCTCGACGAACAGATTGCCGACCATGGCGAACGACCTCACCTTCAGCATCACCCGGACCCGGTTCGACGAGGACTACTCCCCCGCCGACAGCTCCCGGCTGACCACGAACTTCGCCAACCTGGCGCGCGGCGAGCACCGTCAGCAGAACCTCCGCGCTGCGCTGGCGATGATCGACGGGCGAGCGAACGAGCTGGCCGCGGCGCACGACCGCTACCGTCTGCAGCTCGACATCGTCTCGGTGGCGCTGGAGTTCTCCGACGGTGGTTCGGACGCGGAGTTCCCGCTGCTCGAGATGCTCGACGTCACGATCGTCGACCAGCACACCGGCGAGCGCCACCAGGGGATCCTCGGCAACAACTTCTCGTCGTACCTGCGCGACTACGACTTCTCCGTCCTGCTGCCGTCGTCGCCGGGCTTGCCGTCTGACTTCGGGGCGCTGCACGGGGCACTCTTCCAGCGCTTCCTGGAGTCCTCCGCGTTCCACTCGAATTTCAGTGCCGAGCCCGTCGTCTGCATCAGCGTCTCGACGAGCCAGACCTACCGCCGGAAGGGGTACGTCCACCCGATCCTGGGCGCCGAGTACGAGCACGAGCACTCCTCGCTCACCGACGACTACTTCGGCCGGATGGGCATGCGGGTCCGGTACTTCCAGCCAGCCGGGGCGGCTGCTCCGCTCGCGTTCTACACGCGCGGCGACCTGACCGGCGACTACACGGACCTCCAGCTCGTCGGCACGATCGCAACCATGGAGACGTTCCAGAAGATCTACCGCCCGGAGGTCTACGCCGCGAACACCCCGGCCGGCAGCACCTACCGCCCCACCCTCGACCACACCGACTTCACGCCGACCCCGGTGACGTACGACCGCGAGGAGCGCAGCCGCCTCGGGATCACGCAGGGCCGGTGGACCGAGGAACACCTGGTGCGGCCGCACCACGCACGCCTCGCCCGGTGGGCTGCCCCCGCCCTCGCGCGCTGACTCCCTCTGCCCTTCGACTGACTGGACCATCACACCCATGCGTTCTCTCCTCCCCACCTCGATCGTCGGCAGCCTGCCGAAACCGTCCTGGCTCGCCGAGCCCGAACGGCTCTGGTCCCCCTGGGAGCTGCAGGGTGCGGCACTGACCGAGGGCAAGCAGGACGCCCTCCGGTCCGCCGTCCACGAGCAGGAGCGCCGTGGCATCGACATCGTCAGCGACGGCGAGCAGACCCGCCAGCACTTCGTCACGACGTTCATCGAGCACCTGGACGGCGTCGACCTGGAGCGCAGGGAGACCGTCCGCATCCGCGACCGCTACGACGCGGCCGTCCCGACCGTCGTCGGTGCCGTGAGCCGCCGGGCGCCGGTCTTCGTCGAGGACGCGAAGTTCCTGCGGGCTCAGACCGATCGCCCCATCAAGTGGGCGCTCCCCGGCCCGATGACGATGATCGACACGCTCTCCGACCAGCACTACAAGAGCCGCGAGAAGCTGGCGTGGGAGTTCGCCACGATCCTCAACCAAGAGGCCCGGGAACTGCAGGATGCCGGCGTCGACATCATCCAGTTCGACGAGCCCGCCTTCACCGTCTTCCACGACGAGGTGCAGGACTGGGGCGTGGCCGCGCTCGAGCGTGCAGCCGAGGGCCTGCGCGCCGAGACCGTCGTGCACATCTGTTACGGCTACGGCATCGAGGCGAACAACAAGTGGAAGGAGACCCTCGGCGCGGAGTGGCGGCAGTACGAGCAGTCCTTCCCGCTGCTGCAGCAGTCGTCGATCGACATCGTCTCGCTCGAGTGCATCCACTCCCACGTTCCGCTTGAACTCGTCGAGCTCATCCGCGGCAAGAAGGTCATGCTCGGGGCGATCGACGTCGCGACCGAGACCGTGGAGACCCCGGAAGAGGTCGCGGAGGTCCTGCGTCGGGCGCTCGAGTTCGTCGATGCCGACAAGCTCATCCCGAGCTCCAACTGCGGGATGGCGCCCCTGGCGCGGGGTGCGGCGCTGGACAAGCTCGGTGCGCTGTCCGCTGGAGCAGACATCGTGCGGGCTGAGCTCGTCGGCGCGGCGGTCCCGTCGGGGCGCTGACCACTGCGAGACACCACGGCGGCTCTCTTCCGGAAGGAGGAGAGCCGCCGTTCGTGTTGCGTCCGCCGCGTGCGCGGCTTTCGATCCGATCTGGAGGCGCGGCTGCGCTCCGGCTGGAAGGTCACGCCGGCAGTGGCGTCACCTTCCACCGCCCCTCGCGGGGGAAAGCAACCAGTACGGGACAAACGCCCACACGGGCGCCGCCGCGAGAAGCCACCAAGCCGTCGGACTCAACGTCGAAGACCCCAATCCCACGATGATCAGCCAGCTCATCGCGAGAGCCGCAACGAACCCTGCGGTGACCGCACACGAGATGCGACCTCTGCGCCGGTCTCGAGCAAAAGCGGAGCCGACCGCCCCCACGAGGAACAGCGACTGTACCGCCGCGAGCAGGATCGCGGTTCCCAACGGAGTTCCGTACCCGCTCGGGCTGCCATCCGGGCCGAACGTCGTCGCGATCCGGTCGGGCAACCGATCCCACCAGACGCTGGTGACCGCGACCTCGACGACGACCGGGAACGCAGCAGCGACGGCTGCGAACAAGGCACGCGGATTCATGCTGCGCACAGGGTGCTGATCCGACCGAAACTTCCCCTCACCGCTGGCCAACGTCGTCATTTCTGGGCACGATCGACCGTTCGCGGTGCCGAGCGACGAACCACGTTGCCGGCCCGATGATCGGAACAAACAGGACGACGAGAGTCCATCCGAGCAAACGACGGCCAGAGGTCGACCGAGCTCGGATCAGCGAGATGAACGCTGCGAGCGCGAGGAACAGCGCGAGGAGGGATACGGCCATCAGCACACCGTCGAGCACTGTTGGAACAAGTGGATTCATCATCTGCCCCGCCGCCCAAGACGCCATTCCGCTCACTCCCAGCGGTTGTAGGTGATCGCGCCGTTGCCCTTGGCGCTGAGGCGCTGGATCGAGGAGTAGGTGCTCCACGCAACCGTGCCCCATGGAGTCGGCACACCACGCTTCACGACGACCTTGCACTTCGCAGTGGCCTGTCCGCCGCTGATGTAACCGCTGCTCTTGGAGGTCCTCACTTCAGTGAACGGCTGGACGTTCCTGACGACGGTGCACGAGTACCCGAGCATCTTCCTCGCTGTAGTACCGCTGTACTGGTACGACATCGACACCTTCGTCTCGGTGAGCCGGATTCCGGCGAAGGCGAACCACTGCTTCCCCCACGACGACCGGGATGCGGCCTTGGTCCCCACCCCGACGCCGTTTCCTGCCTGTCCAGCGCCCGACGGTTCCGTTTCTCCCCATTCAAAGTCCCCGTTCGTCCGAACAGTCTCCGGCCCGAGCACCCTCTCATCGGCGGCTGCGGTGGCCGCGGACGCAATGCTCGGATCCAAGAAGTAGGAAGCGAGCTCATGGCGCTGATCAGCGCTGAGGCGGTCGAAGGCCGTGATGTCGGACGGGGTTCCGGAAGCGACGAGGTCAGCGCGGATAGCCGACAACACCTCGGACGGCGTTCGCGGTTCAACAGCGTTGCTGTCGGCGGGCGGCGTGACCGTGGCGTTTGCCGGAACGGCGACGATGACGGAACCAGCGACGACGGCGCATGATGCGCCGATCGAGACGACACGTCCGTAGGTTGACTGCTTCATGGAAATTCCCCTCGCTCTCCGGCCTCAACGCCGGCTTTCGCGTCGGCGGCGTTGCCGACAACGAGCAGTCAACTCAGTGGTACATCAGATCTGCAACTTCAGAATTGTTCCGGGCGTGTCGTTGACGCGCGGAGGGCGATCGGCCGATCGAGTGGCGCGCCAAGGCGGCCCCGGACTCCGAGGGTCGGGTCCACCCCGCCCACCAAGGGGACGGCGTCTGCGAAGCGTCAGACTCGGGGCGTTGACTACGTTCATGATCACCAAGGGCGTCATCCACAAGGTCGAGAGTGCGACTGTCCGCGATCGCAACGGCGTATCAGTGGGCAAGGTCGTGCAGGTGTTCCCCTCCGACGAGGACGGCAGTGCGGCCTACGTCTGTGTCGCGACCGGACTGCTCGGGCGTCACCAGGCGCTCGTCCCCGCCGACGACGCCACGTTCGACGGCACGGACGTGCACGTCGGGTACACGAAGGACGCGATCAAGGGCGCGCCGTCCCTCGGAGCCGGACGCACCTTGTCCCCCGCCGAGGCGAACGCCGTCCGCGGACACTTCGGGCTGTCCCGCACCGGCGCTGCGACCGGCGACATGGGCGACCCACACGAGAACCTCGACCAGGCCGGGACAGGTCTTGCGGGCGCGGACGACACCGAAGGCGCAGGGACGACACCGCCGGCCTGAACGTCACCGGGGTGAACGACGCCGGGACCGAGGCCCTCGCCCACACCCGGCCAGGCAGTGGCCAGTCCGTTGACGGGTGCTTGCTCCCTCGTTGATGCGCGCTGCGCTGAGGGCGGCATAGGCGGGTTCCTCTGAGGAGCATGCCCGTTGTCGTCCAACGTCGGCTCCCCAGCCATCACACCCGCACGGAACCGCGAAGGGGGCTGCTGCGAACGCACACGGCGTCGCAGCGTGGTCACGCGTCATGGGAAGTCACCCTCCGACACACATCGACACACCCCTTCTCGCGGGCGTTCGGCGATGCCACAGTCTCGCGATGGCGCACATCTGGTCGGGCTGTCCGCCCACACCGGACGAATCGACACCACACGGCGCCACACCACGCGACAGGTAGCAACCCAGAGCACGAAGGAGTCCTCGTGACCATCAGCAACCAGACCGCCGACCGCACGATCGACGAGGGCGCCGACGACGAGCTCCTCGCCCGCTTCCGTCCGATCTTCGACCGCATCGCTGCCGGCGCCTCCGAGCGCGAACGCGACCACCGCCTCCCGTTCGACGAGATCCGCGAACTGGCCGCCGCCGGATTCGGCGCCGTCCGCGTCCCCGTCGCCCGCGGCGGAGCCGGGGCGACCCTGCCCCAGCTGTTCCGCCTGCTGACCGAACTCGCCGCTGCTGACAGCAACATCCCCCAGGCGCTCCGCGGTCACTTCGCGCTGGTGGAAGACCGGCTGGTCGCCCGGTCCGGGGAACGCGAAGGGTGGCTGGACCGCTTCGGCCGCGGTGAGATCGCCGGCAACTCGTGGACAGAGGTCGGGTCAGTGCAGGTCGGCGATGTGGTCACGAAGGTGACCCCGCAGCCGGACGGGACGTTCCGGATCACCGGCCAGAAGTACTACTCGACCGGCAGCATCTTCGCCGACTGGATCGACACCTACGCTGAGCGCACGGACACCGGCGAGCGGGTCATCGCGATCGTCGACGCGCACCAGCCCGGGGTCACGCACACCGATGACTGGGACGGGTTCGGGCAGCGCACCACCGGCTCCGGCACCAGCACCTTCGACGACGCCGTCGTGCAGGCCGACGCGGTGATCCCCTTCGACGAGCGGTTCAAGTACCAGACGGCGTTCTACCAGGGCGTGCTGTTGAGCGTCCTCGCCGGGTCCGTCCTCGCAGCCGAACGGGAGATCGCGCGCGAGGTCCGCAACCGCACCCGCGTCTTCTCACACGGCAACGCCGACACGTTCGCGGCAGACCCGCAGATCCTGCAGGTCGTCGGTGAGGTGTCGGCGGCCGGGTTCGCCGCCACCGCGATCGTCGACCGGGCCGCCGCAGCCCTGCAGGAAGCGTACGAGGGAGCGGGGCTCGACACCGCCGAGGACGAGCGCCGCAACGACCGCGCCGAACTCGCGACCGCGCAGGCGCAGGTTGCGCTGACCACGCTGGCGACGACGGCGACGTCGCACCTGTTCGACGCGCTCGCGGCGTCCGGGGTGAGCACGACGAAGAACCTCGACCGGCACTGGCGGAACGCCCGCACCGCTGGCAGCCACAACCCGTGGGTGTTCAAGGCGCGGATCATCGGCGACCACGCGGTCAACGGTGCCGAACCGCCCCGCGTCTGGGCGATCGGTGCGACCCGCACCTCGTGACGCCTGCACCGGAAGCTGGCCGCGTGAGTGCACGCGATCTCGTGACAGACGACGGACGGGAGGCGCGGTGCCAGCTGGCACCGCGCCTCCCGTCCGGTACACGGTCGCGAACACACGACGGTGGCGTCGCCACCTTCTACATGTCGGCGATGAGACGGAGCGTGTAGCCGTCTGGCACCGTCTGGTGTTCGACGTAGTGCATGAACACCGGCGCAGCCTGGTCAGCCGTGAACAGCTCGGCAGGATGCCGGGGCTCGTGCGCCGCCTGCACGTCGATGGTCTCCGTGAGCGGTTCGGTGAGATCGTGGGCACGGCCGATGATGTAGAAGCGGTACTCCCCGTCGTCCTCGCGGCGGCGCAGCTCCACGCTCATCTTCTCGGCGGTGCCACCGGCCTGCAGGTAGGAGTTGCCGTACTGCTCCTCAGTCTTGTCGGGGTTGAACATCCAGTCGGCGTCGTCGGGACACCACCAGAGCCTCCACGCGAAGTGCTCGTCGTTGTCGAGGAGTCCCAGCATGCGGCGGACCTGGTCGGGCATCGGCCGGAAGGTGTCCCGCAGGATGCTGCTGATGCTGCTGTTGGTCTCTTCGATGATCATGTGCCGCTTCACTCGTTGCGCTGACCGAGGTGATCTGGATTCGTTCTCCGTTCAGTGTGGCCGACGCGGGATGGTCATTGTTGAACGAACGCTCCGGCAACGAGGTGCTCCCGGTGACACGCTGGTCCCATGTCCCCCTCCAAGGTCATCGCAGCACTCGGGAGTTCCTTCGCAGCCGGCCCTGGCATCGAGCCGATCGTCGACGCCAGCGCCGTGCGGTCCGCGAAGAACTACGCGCACCAGCTCGCCGGACGCCTCTCGGCGGAACTCGTCGATCTCACCGTCTCGGGCGCGACGACGGCGAATGTCCTCGACACCCCGCAGCAAGCCTTGTCCGGTGTCGTCTACCCGCCGCAGGTCGACGGCGTTCCGGCCGATGCCGACGTGGTCACCGTGACCGCCGGCGGCAACGACCTGCAGTTCGCCGGTGCGATGTTCTCCGTGGCGTTGCGCCGGACGGCACCGGAATCTCCCATGGTCGCCACGCTCAGCACCATGTTGCCGGACGACATCCCCGCACCGACCGACGAGGCCGTCGAAGCGGCGACAGCGGGACTCGTGCAGGTCGTCGAGAAGGCCCGCGAGAAGGCACCACGTGCGCGGATCATGCTTGTCGACTACCTCACGGTGGTGGACGGCGACTCGCTCGAGCACACGCCGTTCGACCAGGACGAGCTGGATCAGTTCCTGGTCATACAGACGGCGATCCGCAAGGTCTTCCGCGACGCGGCATCGAGGACCGGCGCCGAACTCGTCCTCGCCTCGGCGCTGAGCGAGGGCCACGCGCTCGGCTCAGCGAAGCCCTGGATCCAGCCGTTCCACCTGGACATGTCCTCGTTCCACCCCAACGAGGCCGGCATGACCGCCATCGCCGCGGAGCTGGAGCGCACGCTCAACGCGTAGGCCTCCACCGGTCACATCAGCCCACCTCAAGCACCCCGTGGACAGCGCTCGTGGGCAGTCGGAAGTCTTTGGCACCGGCGAGAACACGTCGAGACTCCACGCGCTCGCGCGACACATGACGGACGGGAGGCGTCACCATCTTCTACATGTCGGCGACGAGACGGAGCGTGTAGCCGTCGGGGACCGTCTGGTGTTCGACGTAGTGCATGAACACCGGCGCCGCCTGATCGGCCGTGAACAGCTCGGCTGAATGCCGGGGCTCGTGCGCAGCCTGCACGTCGATGGTCTCGGTCAACGGCTCCGAGAGGTCGTGGTCACGGCCGATGATGGAGAAGCGGTACTCACCGTCGTCCTCACGGCGGCGCAGCTCGACGCTCATCTTCTCCGCGGTGCCACCGGCCTGCAGGTAGGAGTCGCCATACTCGTCGATGACCGACTGCGGGCCGGCGCGCCAGGTCTGGTCGTCGATCGGCGCGGAGAAGACGAGCCACGCGAAGTGGTCGTCGTTGTCGAGAAGGCCGAGGCTACGTCGCACCTGCTCCGGGAGCGGTCGGAACGTGTCGTTCAGCACACTGCTGACCGACCCGTTGGTTTTCGTGATGATCAAGGCGGGCTCCTCCACGTGCTCGTCGGCGACAGAGGTGATCGTGATCCGCGCTCCTCTGAGCGTGGCACACGTGGGTTCGTCGGGGCATCACACCCCCCTGGTCCGACGTTGGCAGCTCGCGGTTCGGCGCTCGCCGAACGGACCATGGCGTCGACGAACGAGATGCCCGCTCGGCCCAGGCTGCGATCGCACATCCCGAGCCGCGGACCGTCGCTGGACGACTCAGTGGGGCCTGTCGAACGATTTGAGCTCCTGCGGTACTGCGGACACCGAACCGCGTACCCGGATCGGCATCGGGACGAGCTGTTCACCGACGGTCAAGTCCGGGTCAAGGAGGATGCGGACCGCCAGGGCCCCCATCTCCTCGTACGGCAGCGCCGCGGTGGTGAGGGTCGGTTCGAGGTACAACGCGATGTCGTCGTCGTCGAAGGAAACGACTGAGACGTCCTCGGAGACCCGGAGTCCCGCTTCGGTCAGGGCGCGGTAGACACCGAAGGCGAGCCGGTCGTTCAGGGCGATCACCGCTCCAGGGCGACGGCCGCTGGCGAGCAGGCCCCGCATGGCTTCGTAGCCGTGGTCGGGATCCCACTCGGGCATGTCGATCTCACTGATCGGCACGACGTCGTGGGCCGCGAGGGCCGCCGATATCCCGGCGAGGCGCCGTTCGATCGCGCGGGTGGTCCAAGCCGGGCGGACGGACCGATCGCGGCCGATGATGACGACGTCCTCGGTGTGGCCGGCGTCGAGCAGGAGCCGCACGATCGACTCGCCGCCGGCGTGCTCATCGGCGAGGACGGTGGCGGTCGGACGGGATGCGACTGCGTTGAGCATGACGACGGGGATGTCCGCGTTGATCTCAGGGAGTTCGACGGCGTGCGGTCGGATCGAAGCGTAGATGAGCCCGTCCACCTGGTGGTCGACGAGCACACCGAACGACGAGACGATCCCGGCCTGCTGGTCCTCGGTCTCGGTGATGAAGAGGACGTATCCCTGGCGCTTCGCCTCGGCGAGGGCGCCGCGGATCATGCCCGACCCGAACCGGTCAGTCGTGATGGCCTCGGAGACGAGTCCGATGACACCGGACCGGCGAGTGGTGAGTGACCGTGCGGTGAGGTTCGGTCGGTAACCGAGTTCACCCGCTGCGGCACGGATGCGGGCTGCGGCGTCGACGGAAACGCGCGATGCCGGGTGGGAGTTGAGCACCTGCGAGACGGCTGCCTTGGACAGCCCGACGCGAGCGGCGACGTCGGAGAGCGTCACTCGACGGGCGCTCATCTCGACCTCGTCGTCATTGTTCGCACCTCTCCAGCATACGGGCTTGACAGACCGTGGTGAACCGGTACACCATACGTGATTAACCGGTTCACCATGGCGGTGGACCCCTCGATGATGAGTGGTGGAACCCCGTGCACGACCTTCCCTCGACCGACGGCCAACGCCGCTTCCGGGCAACGGTGCTCCCGTGCTGAGGCTCCCCGACCACTGGGTGTGGGACTTCTGGTTCGCCGACGACGGCGACCGCCACCACGTGTTCTTCCTCCACGCACCGCGGTCACTCGGCGACGAGCACCGTCGACACCGTGCAGCCCGCATCGGTCATGCCGTCTCCGACGACCTCGTCGACTGGGCGATCCTGGACGGACCGTTCGGGCCCGGTCCCGACAACGCGTTCGACGGGACGACGACCTGGACCGGGAGCGTCGTGCGCGGCCAGGACGACCGCTGGCGGATGTTCTACACCGGCACACGGTTCCTCGAGGACGAGCCCGTCCACACCAACATCGAGACGGTCGGGGTCGCCGTGTCCGACGACCTCGTCACCTGGCAGAAGCTGCCCGGCCCTGTGACGCGCTCCGACCCCCGCTGGTACGAGACCCTCGGCAACGACCCCGACGTCGACGGCGCACTCTTCCCGGAAGAGGCCTGGCGCGACCCGTGGGTCCACGAGGACCCCTCTGGCGGCCTCTGGCACATGCTCGTCACCGCCCGCTCCACCGAGGGAGCGCTCGACGACCGCGGAGTCATCGGACACGCGACGTCCACCGACCTCGAGCGCTGGGAGGTTCAGCCACCGCTGACCTCACCCGGATCGGGCTTCGTCCACCTCGAGGTACCGCAGGTCGTGCAGGTCGACGGCGCCTGGTTCCTGGTGTTCTCCTGCCCCGCTGACGCCCTCAGCACGGCCAATCCACGCGCCGACGAGACACCGGGCACCTGGTCGGTCCCGATCGACGGGCCCTTCGGTCCGTTCGACGTGACGGATGCCGAGCCGCTGACCGACGTGACGTGCTACTCGGGCCGGATCGTCCGTCGTCGCGACGGCTCACCCGTCCTGATGACCTTCGCGAACGGCCGCGCCGGAGAACCCCTGCCCGGCTTCCTGCACGACCCGGTCGACGTGCACGTCGTCGACGGTCGGCTGGCCCTCCGTCCAGCGACGCCCACGGCCCAGACCCAGACCCAGACCCAGACCCAGACCCAACCCTGCCCCGCCGGCAGCGGTACGGCCGCTCCCTGAGCGCCGTCCCACCGACCGACACCCGATCCCACTCAAGGAGAACCATGCACACCACGTCCCTCGTCCGCCGGACAGGAACGGTCATCGCCCTCGCCGCGGTCGCCGCTGCTGCCCTCACCGGCTGCTCCTCCGGCTCCGCTTCCAGCAGTGCTGCTGGCAGCGGGACCGGCAGCATCGTCGTCTGGGGCCACCAAGGCCAGGACTCCGAGGTCGCGGCCATCCAGAACGCCGTCAAGGGCTTCAACGCGTCGCAGAAGAAGGTGAAGGCGACCCTGAAGCTCATCTCCGGCGACACCTACACCAGCACCGTGACGAACACCCCGACGAACAAGTTGCCGGATGTGCTCGAGATCGACGGCCCGACGCTGGCGAGCTACGTCTACAACGGCAAGCTCACTCCGCTCAGCGACTACGTGTCGAAGTCCACCGTCAGCAACGCCACGAGCGGCTCGATCGCCGAGGGTACCGACAACGGCAAGCTCTACGGCCTCGCGCAGTACAGCTCGGCGATGGGCCTATACGGCAACAAGAAGCTCCTCAAGGCCGCCGGTGTTCAGCTCCCGACTTCGCCGTCCACTGCGTGGACGCCGGAACAGTTCTCGGCGGCGCTGAAGAAGCTCGCCGCGGCGAACTCCTCAGGGAAAGCGCTCGACCTCACCGAAGCGTCGCTGAACGCCGAGTGGGGCACGTACGGCTTCTCGCCGATGGTCCAGTCTGCCGGGGGCAACCTCGTCCAGGGTGACAAGGCCACCGGTGTGCTGAACTCCGCCGCCTCGGTCAAGGCCCTCGAGGACATCGCGTCCTGGAAGCCCTACGTCGACGCGAACACGGACGGCAACGCCTTCCAGAACGGCCGCGTCGCGCTGAGCCTCAGCGGACACTGGAACTACCCGGCCTACTCGAAGGCGGTCGGCAGCAACCTCGTGGCCCTGCCGCTGCCGAACTTCGGCAAGGGTGAGAAGGTCGGCGCCGGGTCCTGGACCTGGGGCATGAGCTCGGCCACCAAGAACGGCAAGGCCGCAGGTGCCTTCATGGACTACCTGCTCAACGACACCAGCGTCAAGGCGATCACGGACGCGAACGGTGCTCCGGCAGCGACGAAGTCCGTGTTCGACAAGCAGGCCGACTACCAGCCCGGTGGTGCCCTCGCCCTCTGGGGGCAACAGCTCGAGCAGTCCTGCCCCGCCACGGCGATCACGGACTCCTGTATCGCGGTCTACCGACCGGTGACCCCGGGCTACCCGGTCATCACCTCGAAGTTCGCCAGTGCGCTCTCCGCGGTCTGGGGCGGCGCCGACGCGAAGGAGCAGCTGACCACCGCGGCCCAGTCCATCGACCAGGCCTTCTCCGACAGCAACGACTACAAGTGATCGGCGGTGGAGACGTCGGCCTGCCCGACGTCTCCACCGGCACCGCCCCCGAACAGGACGACCAGGAGCACCAGTGACCAGCACGACCAGTCCCCAGTCGGATGCCCCGCCGACGCCATCCAGGGCGCGGGAGCACCGCGCTCCCCGACAACTGCGCAAGCAGCGGAGCGGCACCTTCGCCGGTCCGCTGATGGCCCTCCCCGCGATGAGCGGCATCGTCCTGTTCATCGCAGTACCCTTCGTCGCCGCGATCGGGCTGTCGTTCTTCAACGTCCAGATCGGGTCGCCGCGTCCGCCGACGTTCCTCGGGTTCACGCAGTACGTGCGCCTCTTCACCGACCCCGTCGAGGCACCGCAGTTCTTCCGCGCCCTCGGCAACAACCTCTTCTTCGCCGCGGTCGTCATCCCGGTGCAGACCGGGCTGGCGCTCGTGTTCGCCGTCCTGCTCAACCAGCAGCTCAAGGGCATCAAGTTCTTCCGCACGTTCTTCTTCATGCCCGTCGTCTTCCCCATGGCGCTCGTCGCCGTCATCTGGCGCGTCATCCTCGACCGCAGCGGGGACGGCCTGCTGAACAGCGCGGTCGAGACCGTGACCGGCGGGACCGTCGGCGCGCACAACTGGCTCGGCTCCGGCAACACGGCGATGCTCTCCGTCATCGTCCTGTCGGTCTGGCAGGGCGTCGGCTTCCAGATGGTGATCATCCTCGCGGCGTTGCAGGAGATCCCCGAGGAGCGCTACGAGGCCGCACGACTCGACCGAGCGAACGTCTTCCAGCAGTTCCGCTACATCACCGTGCCCGGCGTCCGGAACACCCTGATCTTCGTCGTGCTGCTCACGACGATCTTCGCCTTCCGGGTCTACGACCAGGTGTACATCCTGATCACCACCGCCGGCGGGAACGAGAACGCCCTCCGCACGGTCCTGTACCAGGCGACGAACGCGATCCTCGCCGAGAACAGCGTCGGCCAGGCTGCCGCCATCTCGGTGGTCCTCTTCCTGATCATCGTCGTCATCACCCTCGTCCAGCGAGCCGTCCTGCGCCAGAGGAGCGAAAGTTGAGCACCATCCGACCCACCCGCAAGCGACTCTCGAAGGCCGGCTCCTACGCCATCCTCATCGTGATGTCGGCGGTCATGTTCTCGCCGATCTACTACCTGCTGATCGGCAGCTTCAAGCCGAGCTCCGAGGTCCTCGACGGCTTCACCGGCTTCCTCCCCATCCACCTGTCGCTCCAGAACTACCTCGGGGTCTTCAAGGCCCTCGACTCGGACGCGACGGGGTACTTCTGGCGGTTCATGGGCAACTCCGTCGCCATCTCGCTGGTCATCGTGCTCGGCGGGCTCGTCGTGAACTCGATGGCGGGCTACTCCTTCGCGCGCCTGCAGTGGCGCGGCAAGAACGCGGTGTTCGTCATCGTCGTCCTGCTGATCATCGTGCCGTTCGAGTCCGTCGCGGTCCCGCTGCTGTTCCTGCTGAACGGCCAGCGCGACACCCTGTTCGTGCAGATGATCCCGTTCGTGGCGAACGCGTTCTCGATCTTCTTGTTCTACACGTTCTTCCTCAACCTGCCGAAGAGCATCGAGGAGGCCGCGCGCCTGGACGGTCTCGGGGCATTCGGCACGTTCGCCCGGGTCGTCGTCCCGAACGCCAGACCGGTCTTCGCGACCGTGGCCATCCTCACGTTCCTCAGCTCGTGGGGGTCGTACCTCTGGCCGTCGATCGTGACGTCCGATCCGACCGCCCGCCCGCTCCCGCTCGAGATGAGCGTGTTCTCCGGCCAGACGCCGGTCGACTGGGGACAGACGTTCGCCTTCGGGACCCTGCTGGTGCTGCCGGTCCTGATCGTCTTCCTCGCGTTCCAGCGGTTCTTCATCCAGAGTGTCGCCGGTTCGGCCGTCAAGGGATGACGCTCGCCTGCTCGAGTCGAGGTGGAACCGGTCGGTCGCAGACGCCCCTTCCGAGCTGAACCTCGACGGGGGTGCCAGCAAGCCTCTCGGGCGGCGGGGCCGGTGAACGAAGGACGCCCCGCCGGCCGAAGCCAGCGGGGCGTCCCCGTCGAGTCAGTCCAGGATCAGAAGTCCCAGTCCTCGTCCTCAGTGTTCACGGCCTTGCCGATGACGTACGACGAGCCGGACCCCGAGAAGAAGTCGTGGTTCTCGTCCGCGTTCGGCGACAGGGCGGAGAGAATGGCCGGGTTCACGTCCGTGATGTTCTTCGGGAACATCGGCTCGTAGCCCAGGTTCATCAGCGCCTTGTTGGCGTTGTAGTGCAGGAACTTCTTCACGTCCTCGGTCAGACCGACCTCGTCGTAGAGGTCCTGCGTGTACTGCACCTCGTTCTCGTACATCTCGAACAGCAGCGAGAACGTGTAGTCCTTGAGCTCGTCGCGCTCGGCCTGCGTGAGGGTTTCGAGGCCCTTCTGGTACTTGTACCCGATGTAGTACCCGTGGACGGCTTCGTCACGGATGATCAGGCGGATCAGGTCGGCGGTGTTCGTGAGCTTGGCACGCGACGACCAGTGCATCGGCAGGTAGAAGCCCGAGTAGAACAGGAACGACTCGAGCAGCGTCGAGGCGACCTTGCGCTTCAGCGGGTTGTCGCCCTGGTAGTAGTCCATCACGATGGACGCCTTCTTCTGCAGGTTCGGGTTCTCCTCGGACCAGCGGAAGGCCTCGTCGATCTCACGCGTCGACGCGAGGGTCGAGAAGATCGACGAGTAGGACTTGGCGTGCACCGACTCCATGAACGCGATGTTCGTGTAGACGGCTTCCTCGTGCGGGGTGATCGCGTCGGGGATGAGCGACACGGCGCCGACGGTGCCCTGGATGGTGTCGAGCAGGGTCAGACCGGTGAACACGCGCATGGTCAGGGTCTGCTCGGCCGGCGTCAGCGTGTTCCACGACTGCACGTCGTTCGACAGCGGCACCTTCTCGGGCAGCCAGAAGTTGTTGACGAGACGGTTCCAGACCTCGACGTCCTTGTCGTCCTGGATGCGGTTCCAGTTGATGGCCTGGACCCGATCAATGAGCTTCAGCTTCTCGACCAACGTGTGTTCCTTACAGAGATGGTGACTAAGTGACGGACTGGAGGCGCGGTGCGGGTTGGCACCGCGCCTCCAGGGAGCAGAGCGGCAGCTCTACAGCATGCAGCTGACGCAGCCCTCGACCTCCGTGCCCTCCAGCGCGAGCTGGCGGAGACGGATGTAGTAGATCGTCTTGATGCCCTTGCGCCATGCGTAGATCTGCGCCTTGTTGATGTCACGCGTGGTGGCGGTGTCCTTGAAGAACAGGGTCAGGGACAGGCCCTGGTCCACGTGCTGCGTCGCCGCGGCGTACGTGTCGATGATCTTCTCGGCACCGATCTCGTACGCGTCCTGGTAGTAGTCCAGGTTGTCGTTCGTCATGAACGGCGCCGGGTAGTAGACGCGGCCGAGCTTGCCTTCCTTGCGGATCTCGATCTTCGACGCGATCGGGTGGATCGACGACGTCGAGTGGTTGATGTACGAGATCGAACCGGTCGGCGGGACGGCCTGCAGGTTCTGGTTGTAGATGCCGTGCTCCTGGATGGACGCCTTCAGCGCCTTCCAGTCGTCCTGCGTCGGGATCGTGATGTTCGCGTTGTCGAACAGCGAGGCGACGCGAGCCGTCGCGGGGGTCCACGTCTGGTCGGTGTACTTGTCGAAGAACTCACCCGATGCGTACTTCGAGTCGCGGAAGCCGTCGAAGGTCTCGCCGGTCTCGATCGCGATCTTGTTCGACGCACGAAGGGCGTGGAACAGCACCGTGTAGAAGTAGATGTTCGTGAAGTCGATGCCCTCTTCGGAGCCGTAGTAGACGCGCTCACGAGCGAGGTAACCGTGCAGGTTCATCTGGCCGAGGCCGATGGCGTGCGACTTGTCGTTGCCGTCCTCGACGGAACGCACCGAGGTGATGTGCGACATCTGCGAGACCGAGGTCAGGCCGCGGATGGCGGTCTCGATGGTCTTGCCGAAGTCGGGCGAGTCCATCGTCAGCGCGATGTTCAGCGAGCCGAGGTTGCAGGAGATGTCCTTGCCGATCTCCTTGTAGGACAGGTCCTCGTTGAAGGTCGTCGGGGTGTTGACCTGCAGGATCTCCGAGCACAGGTTGGACATGTTGATCCGACCCTTGATCGGGTTGGCCTTGTTCACCGTGTCCTCGAACACGATGTACGGGTAGCCCGACTCGAACTGGATCTCGGCGATGGTCGTGAAGAAGTCACGCGCCTTGATCTTCGTCTTCTTGATGCGCGAGTCGTCGACCATCGCGCGGTAGTTCTCGGAGATCGGGACGTCGCCGAAGGGGACGCCGTAGACCTTCTCGACGTCGTACGGCGAGAACAGGTACATGTCCTCGTTGTTCTTCGCGAGCTCGAACGTGATGTCCGGCACGACGACGCC